>SXGU01173271.1_pt1 | contig 35309 bp, 26 predicted proteins | sample 3174531 | NCBI WGS metagenome assembly SXGU01 (sample SAMN11356863, study PRJNA531348) | freshwater metagenome | isolation source: freshwater sample F1-140 | place: China: Fuxian Lake, Yuxi | collected 2017-12-25 | reverse complement strand
TCGCTGCGGAACGTGGCGGTGTACCTCCTGCGCAACGCCGACTACCCGAGCGTGGCGGCCGCGACCAGAGCCATGGTCGCGCGACCGGACCTCGCCCTGGACTTCCTCAACGACTCGGCTTCAATCTCTGAGTAGCCCTGTTCGAGCATCACGACCGGCGGACGCGGCGGTGTCGAAGGTGGTGGTTCTTCGGTCACGGTCGGCACGCGATTCTCGACCGATGGGGGGACCGATGTCCATTCCTGCACGGGCAAAGGTAGGCCCGGGTTGGGCGCCGGGAGTGGCGGAAGCACGGGCGCCGTTGCGCTCGCGGGCGTTACCGTTGCATCGATCAACACCGGTGAATTCGGAATTGAAACGCTCGGGAGCGGGATAGATTGCGCTGGCGGCTTCAGTTCTGGGAGCGGTGCGGGCGCCTCGGCGGAGACTTGCGGAACCGCACCCGCGAGGCATTGCGCCGGGTGGCCGAGCGCCCGGTAGAGCCGGAACTGCGATCGGTTGTAGTCCGCGACCGCTGCGAAGAAGTCCGTGTTCGCCTGTGCGAACGCCTGAATCGCCGCGACCGTTTCTTGCGGCCGTACCACGAGCGTGAGCGAGTCACCGATGCGTCGCGTCTGGCCCAATCCGTCGACGCTTTTCTTCACCAGTTCGACAGCTTCTTTGATCGCCGGTTCCGCGTCGTTCAGACGCTGCGCCGCGGCGCGTCCCTGCGCGAACGCTGTGGCTACTTCCGCCGCGATTCGGTCCTGTGTGCGGAACAGATCGAGTGTCGCGATCTCGTACTCGGCCCGCCGTTCGTTCACCCGTGCCCGGTTGCCGAACCCGAGTGCCTGAAACTCCCAGAGCAGTTGCACGTCGATGTCGAAGCGGTTGTCGAAGTTGTTCAGCGAACCGCTGCGCCCGCCACCGAACGCGCCATACCCGAGCGACCCGCTGGGATTGGTGGACACGCTGCGCACCGCGAGACTCGGCACAAGTGGGCGGATCTTCTCTTGCTTGAGGCGAGCGAGCGTCGCCTGGACGAACGCCTGGTGCCCGGTCAACTCCGGGCGAGCGTTCAGCGCAACAGGGATGAGGTCGTCTATGGTCACCGATGCATCGATGACGGTAATCGGCAGGAACGGCGGTTCGGCCGGTTCGACGACCGCCGTAGGGTCGAGACGCAGGAGGCGCGCGAGTTCGGCGCTGGACGTGCGCCAGCGTTCGCGTGCGGTGGACACCGCTTGTTTGCGGCGCCCGAGTTCCGTTCGCGCCCGGTGTTCTTCCGCTGGCGCGGCCAAGCCTTTTGCGAGTTCGGTGGTTTTGCGAACTAACTCCTCCGCTCGCAGTTCGGCCGTGAGCGCGCCGGCCAACTCCCCGCGTGCCTGTTGCACCCCAAAATACGCTTCCGCTACTGCGAACGTGGAATCGTTAACCGCGGTTTGCTGCGCGGAATGGCGTGCGCGAAGTTCCTGACGCGCGGCGAGCGGTGCGTATATCGCGTCGGAGAACGCGAACACCACGTTCGGCCCGAATCCGGCCATCAGCGTGTTCCGGTTCGACTTCACGATTTCGCCCGCGAACACTTGCTGCGGTCCGGTGTGGCTGAAGTAGTCCATTCCCAGAGAGATGTTCGGGAGCCACAGCACCCGGGCGCGGTCGTAGACCGCCGCCGCCGCGGCCACCTGTTTCCCCGCGATTTGCACGTCGAGCGGGCGCGCGTTGGAGAGCCTGAATGCGGTCGCGAGGTTGATCGGCAGTGGTGCGTCCGACGCTTCGACCGGTGGCGTGGTGTTCGCGAACGGGCTTTTCCCCGCAGTGAGCGACGCGGGTGGGGGCGTGAAATCGGACGTGCGGCGCGACGCGGGTAGCGGGCGCGGCACGGTGTCTTCACGCAGGATCGCCTTCGATTCCTGCGAGATGTAGGGCGGCGTGCAACCAGTTGCGGTCCCCAGACCCGCGACTGCCCACGCCCACAGAGCGCGTCGGAACCGCCTCATCCGAACGTCCCCCGGCCGTTCCCGGCCCGAACTTGAGAGTATTTCGGGTCGCGCATACCGACACCGAGCGGGAGGTGCAACAGCAACCCGCCGGGCCCGGGGCCACTCAGAGATTGAAGTTGGGGCGTGTGTTGTTGGGGCAGCGGCATTCAGAATGCTTCGGTTTCCGCCTCTCCTGGGGTAGCACCAAGCCCGAACGTCACATCCCAAACCACCCAGATTAATACGCTTCCTTGCCCCTGCCGTCGGGCCACTTCCGACAACCCCGTCGAATGGCTAAACTCAAACCTGTCGTGCCGGCGCACCGAGTACGTGCGCCCGACCCGCACTCGCGAGATGCCATGCTCACCACCCAGATCCGCCCCGCTGGCGCCGCTCTCTTCGCCGCCGCGTGCCTGTTCCTGTCCGGCACCGGCCGCTCGGACGAGAAGGACAAGACGCCGCCTCCGAGACCGGTCACCAACGACCGCGAACAGATTCGTAATGAACTGGAAGCGAAACTCGCCGGACGGTCGCCCGCCGAGGTGCTCGCGTTTGTCGAGCAGTTGGCGCAGGAGTGGCCCACGCGGAAGGGCGGGTACGAAGTTGCGCATCACCGGTTCACCGCCCAGACCGACGAACTGACAAAGGCCCGGCAGCGGTTGGACGACCTCAAGCCGCCGCCGTATCAGTGGCCGCTCGTCTTGCGCGTCGCCGATGTTGAAGCATCGATCAAGGACGCACAGATTCGGGCTGATCACTCCACCGCTCGCGTCAAACACCTCGAAGGGTTGAAGGACGCGCTCGCCACGGTCGTCAGCGTGGGCACCGAGTTCGACCGTGTCGCGCTCGCCGCGGACAATCATGTTTTCAAGATGCGAATCGCAGCCGCGCTCGCGACGAAGGCCGGTGCGGGCAAGTTGCCAGACGCGGTCGGTGCGAAGCACCTCGATGACGCAGCGGTAAAACTCAAGCCACTCGCCGCCGAAGTGCGCACGGCCACCGAAAAGGCGAGGGCCGATCTCGTGGCGCTGGAGAACGAACCCGCGCACGCGAAATCCGTGGCCGCGTTCGTGACCGCAAAACTCACCGAACTGAAGGACGCACAGACCGACACGCTCGCAGCGCTCAAGTTCGAGGAACAGGCACGCACGATGCCATCGGCGCAACTCGCGGACGAGTTCACCAAGACCCGCAAGCAACTGGCCGAAAAGATCGGCGCGATCGAGGGCGACAACAAGGATTACGCGGAGGCCCGATTCAAGGCCGAGTTTCGGAAGATGGGTTACGCGTTGGGCGACCCATTCGCGGCCGCCGAGAAGGAACACGTGGTCACCGCGGCGCCTGCCGGTCCACCGTTGGAAGCGGCTGCGGGGAAACTGGTCGCGGCTCGACAGTACCTTGCGGCGCGGGTGCGCGCGATCGACGCGCGCGCGGAATTTGCACTGGAGAGCGTTGCGGTGCTCGACGAGTTGGAGAAGAAAGCGGTCGCGTATTCGACTACGCTCAACGACGCCCGCTGGCTCGCGGGTCAGGCGGCGGCTCTCGCGGCGGAGATCGGCCGCCGCGTCGGGGCTGGCGATCTGGAACCGGGGAAAGTTCCCAACGGAACCACCGAAGCCCTGGCATTCACCGGCCGCACGAAACTCGACACCGATGCTATTGCTCTTGCCCTCACACTCCGTCAACTTCGTCAGGAACGCGACGCGCTCCGCAAGCCGGACGCGGACATGGGGAACATCAAGGAACTCGCTGGCGCACTGCTCGCGCGGACAAACGAGAGAATCGAACTCCTCGCGGAATTGAAGCGGCTCGCGGCCGATTACGCGACCGCCCGGAAGGACCGCCCGGACGCCGAACAGAAGCGCCTCGACCAGAAGGCAATCGAACGCCTCAACAAGGACGCGAGCGAGTGGGACTGGGCGCTCGCGGTCGATCAGTCGCGGCCGGGCGCGGACGCGTCCGAACTCCTCTTGGCGTACTACAAGGAACTCATCGACCACGACGAACGGGCCGACAATCTGCAGCGGCAGAAGGAGACGCTTGAGAATTTGGTCGACCTCACGAAACGCGAGGCGGCCGACATCGGGAAATTGCGGACGCTCCTGTCCAAGAAGGTCGTGGGTTCCATGGGCGCGAAGGCGTGGGAAACATGGCTGACCGAGCGGCAGTCGTCCACCGGACTGAAGGCCGAAACGGACACCTACCACGAGGAAACGGCACGGCTGAACGCGGTCGCGGGTGGGAACGCGAGGCGGGTCGAGGCGCTCACGGGCAACGGGCCGACGGACACGAGCAAGACCGCAGAGCAAACCAAGTTCGCGGCCAACGGTGGCGATATCGGTCGCGCGCGGAACGAACTGTACCAGGCCCGGCTCCGCGGGCTTCGCACAACCGCGATCAAGATCGGGATCATCCTGTTCGCGGCGCTGCTGTTCCCGCGCATCCTGTTGGTCGTCCTGGGTCGCGCGATCCGCGGTGGCAAGGACGAGGCCGGTAGTCCGTCGCCGGTCCTCGCGGCGCTTCGCGTCGCGCTGAAAGCGGGCACCTGGATCGCCGCAATCGCGCTCATACTCAGCACGCTCGGTTTCGACGTGACGGCGCTCGTGCTCGCACTGGCCATCGGCGTTCTTGCTATTGCGCTCGCGGCCAGGCCGATGATCGCGGACGTACTCGGTTCGGTCGTCATCTTCGCCGAACGCCGGTTCAAGGTGGGCGACGTGGTGCGCCTGGGCAGCGGCGACCCAGCACGCGTCATTGGCCTGACGTGGCGCTCTACTGCGCTGAAGAACACGAACGGACTGGTGGTCAGTGTACCCAACCGCACTGTTACCGAGACGACCGTGGAGAACCTGTCCAAGGGCGGCGAGACCTACGACGCGCTCGCGGTCACGGTCAGTACGGACAAGGACGCGGGGAAGGTGATCAATGTGATCCGGGGCGCGGTGAGTCAGTGCAAGAACGTCTCCGCCGACAACGGCGTGACCGTGGTGCGTTACAACCAGAAGGGCGCGGTGAAGGTGGTGGAGTACCGGTTCTGGTGGTTCCTGAAGGACTACGAAGCGCGGAACAAGACCCGCGACGAGGTGTTCGCGCGCATCGCGTTGGGCCTCGCGCACGAGGACATGACTGGGATCGAGATCATGTTGGGGTGAGAAGGCAGAAGACAGGGAGAGGGAAACAGGGAGATAGGATTTTGTTCGTCGATCTCGGAGGGGCTAAAAACAAGCCCTCCCTGTTATGTGACGCTAGGGAGTGTCGGCAGTTCGATGCCCAGTTGTACGCACAGTTCGAAGGCCGCGTCGTAGGTCGGCTGTTTCGTTGTCCTTGACCGCCAGAACGTAATCACGCCTCGGATTCGATGCGCGATCGAGCCAGCGGACGCTGGCAAAACAAGGCGTTCCTGGTGAGCACACGCCAGGAGGGCCACGCCGCGAACAACGCATCCAACTGCGTAAGGAATTCCGTCCCGAGAGTGAGTAACTCGCGGTGTGTCAACGCATTAGCCGCGATTCCGCATTGCATTGTCCTGCGTTCTCTGTTGAGCGACGCACCCCGCTCGGCTACACTCTTCTTCTCCCCCCACCGTCGCGGATCATCCCAGCGCGACACCCATTCCACACCTACGGAGCGTTCCAGTGCGACTTTTCGCCTCTCTCGCCACACTCGCGTTATTCGCGTCCGGTGCGTTCGCTGCCGACCCGCCCGTTCTCAAGTCTGCGAAGAGCGGACCGTGGTCCGCGCCCGCGACCTGGGAAGGGAACGCCGTTCCCGGTGCCGGTGCTCGCGTACTCATTCGCACGGGCCATACGATCAACTACGACGTGAAGTCGGACGCGGTCGTTCGCGGGATCAACGTCGCCGGTACGCTTGCGTTCGCGACCGACAAGGATACGGTGCTGAACGTTGGTCTCATCAAGATTCAGGCTGGCGAAGCATACTCTGAGGAAGGCTTTGACTGCGAAGGTCACATGGAAGAACCCGCGGCTGGCACGGTGCGAGCGGCGTTGCTCGTCGGCACCCCGGACGCGCCCGTCGCGGCCGGCAAGACGGCTCTCATCCGGTTGCACCACGTCGAAGGGATGAACCGGGAGACGTGCCCCGCGATCATCTGCTGCGGCGGGCGAATGGACCTTCACGGCCAACCGCTGTCGCGTGCGTGGGTGAAACTCGGTGCCACCGCGAAGGTCGGTGACACCCTGGTGTCACTCGCGGACGCGGTGACGGGCTGGAAGGTCGGTGACCGGATCATCGTCACCGGCTCGCAGACGCACGGGATCGCGAAGACCGAATCGCTGACCGAAGAACGCGTCGTCACCGCGATCGACGGAACGAAACTCACGTTCGACAAGGCGCTCACAATGGGGCACCTCGGCGAAGGCGAGTATCGCGCGGAGGTCGCAAACCTGTCGCGCAACGTGGTGGTCGAATCGGCCGCGCCGGAAGGCGTTCGCGGGCACACGATGTACCACAAGTATTCCGCCGGCAGTCTCAGCTACACAGAGTTCCGGCACCTCGGCAAGAAAGACATTCTCGGCAAGTACGCGATCCACTTCCACCTCTGTCGCGACACGATGCGAGGCTCGTCCGTCGTTGGCTGTTCGATCTGGGACAGCCAGAACCGGTGGGTCACGGTTCACGGCACCGATTACCTCGTGGTGCGTGACAACGTCGGTTATCAAAGCGTCGGGCATGGGTACTTCCTCGAAGACGGCACCGAGGTTTACAACGTCCTCGACCGCAACCTCGCAGTCGGAGCCACGAAGGGCAAGCGACTGCCGAAGCAAGTGCTTCCGTTCGACGGGAACGAGGGCGCTGGGTTCTGGTGGACGTGCAGTCTGAACAGTTTCACGCGGAACGTCGCGGCCGAGTGCGGCAACTACGGGTTCCGCTACGAGGCCACTCCGTCGAGTTCGCTGAAGCTCATGTTCCCGATTCGCCAGCCGGACGGTTCACGCAAGACCATCGACCCGCGAACGCTGCCGTTCGTGCGGTTCGAGGACAACGAAGTTCACAGCAGTCACGGGTTATATGGCGTGAATTTGGGCGAAGGCGTGAACCGCGTCGGGCCGGACGCGAAGCACCCGTTCGTCGTTAAGAACCTCAAGATCTGGGACGTTCACTATGGCTTCCGCCCGCAGGTGCCAAATCTCGTCGTCGAGAACCTGACCATCTACAAGGTCGCTTATGGTGTGTATCACCCGAACTACGACCACCACTACTACAAGAACGTCTACATCGGGTACACGAACACGGAGCCGTTCAACCGCGGCCACGACGACCTGAGCGTGCAGTACGGGCCGCTCGTCGTGGACGGCCTCACGTTCGACGGCATCCGCTCCGGGGGGATGCCGCTGATCCAGATCAGCGACGACAACCCAACCGGCCTCGCGGTAACGCACATGCGGAACGTGAAGACCACGAACTGGGCCGACGGCAGCAAGCAACGGGCGCTCGCGAACCTGGGCGGCGGTCCGCGTCCGACCCCGAAATCCGAGAAGGGCGTGCCGATCTACTTCCACGACTGGTTCGGGATGAACCGGCACGCGATGGTGGTGAGCGTCAAGTCGGGCGAGTTCAAAGCCGACCCGAAGAGCTTCCGCGACGAGCCGAACATGACCGGCAACGAGTCCCGCGTCGCGGAGGTGAAGGACGTGGCGTTCCCGGCGTTCCCACAAATCGTGGACGACCTGCCACCGGCCACGGTCATCACGGGTGTGGCCAAGAAGGACGGCAAACTCGTCGTTCGCGGTAGCACATCTGACAACGGCACCGTGAAGCGTGTGACCGTGAACGGCAAGGACGCGAAGTCCACGTCCGCGAACTTCAGCGAGTGGGAGATCACGCTGGACGCGGCAACCGAGTTGAAGGCGTTCGCGGAAGATGAAGCGGGCAACGTCGAGAAGACGCCGATGGTGGTGAGTGTGAAGTAATTGTCGTGCGGCCACTTGCGGCTTCGCGGGGAAACTCGCGAAGCCGCGAGCGGCCGAATATAGGTCGAGGTGTGAGCGTGCTGATCGCGATGGCGGGATTACCCGGTAGCGGGAAAAGCACGCTCGCAAACCAGATCGCAATCGCGCTCAATGGCGTGGTGCTGTGCAAAGACGTGGTGCGGGCGGCGCTGTTTGCGCCGCCCGTTCTCGATTACACTTCCGCGCAAGACGAAATCGCGATGTCCGCAGTGTACGAGGCCGCCGTTTATATCCTGAAAGCGGATTGTGCTCGCGCCGTCCTTCTCGACGGCCGCACGTTCAGCAAGCCGGGACAACTCGACGCACCGCTAGCGATGGCTGCGTCCCTGGGCGAATTGCTCAGTGTCATCGAATGCGTGTGTTCGGACGAAGTCGCCCGCGCGCGAATCGCGGACGACCACGTAGCCAGAACGCACCTCGCGGACAATCGCACGCCTGACATGTACGACCGTGCGAAGGCGGTCGCAGTGCCGCTCACGGTGCCGCGACTCACGCTCGACACCGGTGCGATCTCACTTGAAGATTGCGTGACGCGAGCGCTGGCATATCTTGCTAAGTAGTGCGGACCCTTCGGGTCCGACGCTGAACGGATCCTTCCTGGAGATGCTGATGCGTTGTGTCTTCACTCTCTCGCTCGCGCTCTGCGCCGCCACGTCGAGCGCGGCGGACTTTGATATCGAGAAGGCGAACAACTGGCCGAACTGGCGTGGGCCGAATGCCGACGGCTCCGCGCCGAAAGCCGACCCGCCCACCAAGTGGGACGCGAAGACCAACATCGCGTGGAAGACCGAACTGTCGGGCAAGGGGAGCGCCACGCCGATCGTGTGGGGCGACCGCATCTTCGTGCTGACCGCGATCAAGACCGACCGCAAAGCCAAGCCCGAAGAAATGCCGAAGCCGGACCCGCGGTTTGATGTCAAGACCGACCCGCCGACGCACTTCCACAAGTTCGTCGTGCTGTGCTTCGACCGCACCAGCGGAAAGAAGCTGTGGGAGAAGGTCGTCTCCGAGATGGTGCCGCACGAAGGCCACCACGCGAGCCACTCGTACGCGGCCGGGTCGCCCACCACCGACGGCAAGTTCCTGTACGTGTCCTTCGGGTCGTTTGGCACGGTTTGCCTCGACTTCGACGGCAACGTGAAGTGGGAACGCACCGACCTGGGCCGGATGCACACGCGCCTCGGTTGGGGCGAAGCCGTGACGCCGGTTGTGGCCGGCGGTTACTTGCTGCTCAACCACGACCAGGAAGCGGATTCCAAACTGATTTGCCTCGACGCGGCCACCGGCAAAACGAAGTGGACCGCAAAGCGCGACGAGAAAACCACCTGGGCGACACCTGTTGTCATTGACCACGGTGGTAAAATGCAGGCGGTCACGAACGGTACGACGCGCGTCCGCAGTTACGACCTCGCCACGGGCGAGATGGTCTGGCAGTGCGCCGGCATGACCGTGAACCCGATCCCGTCACCGCTCCGGTTCGGCGATTCCGTCATCTGTGTCAGCGGCTATCGCGGCGCCGCGGCGATGTCCGTGCCGCTCAGTTCGACCGGTGATCTCGGCGATAAGGGTAAAGTGAACTGGCGCTACGCGTCCGGCACGCCTTACGTGCCGTCGCCGGTACTGGTGGGCGACTCTCTGTACTTCACGTCAACGAACGAGTCCGTGCTCACGGTGCTGAACGCGAAGACCGGCAAGGTCATCATCGACAAGGAACGGCTGCCGCAGGTGAAGAACTTCTATGCGTCGCCGATTACAGCCGCGGGCCGGGTGTACTTCACCGACCGAAGCGGCACCACGGTTGTTCTCAAAGCCGGTGCGACGCTCGACGTGGTGTCGGTGAACAAACTCGATGACCCGATCGACGCCTCGCCCGTGGCGGTCGGCAAGCAGTTGTTCCTGCGGGGCGAGAAGTACCTGTACTGCATCGAGACGAGATAGCGCGAACAAGCAGTGATTCACTCTTGTCCGTCTAGCGGTCGCCCCCGCCGGGGCGGCTTGCACATCTCTGGAGTTATCCCATGGTCGCCGTTCCCAACGTTCGCGTCGGTTCCCCGGTCACGCACGACAAACTCACCGTGTTCCCGCTGTTCCTCGAAGCACCCCTAACACCCATCTACCGCCTATCGGAAGAGGCGCTCGCCGACGGCACAGCCGTGGTCGAGGAAGTGACCGAAGGCGGGAGCGTTCCGAACCTCGCGGTGGACAACAAAGGCGACACGCTCGTGCTGTTCGTCGAGGGACAGGAGCTTCGCGGCGCGAAGCAGAACCGCGTGTTGAACTCGTCCGTGCTCATCGCCGCCAAGACGAAGACCGTGCTGCCAGTGAGTTGCGTCGAACAGGGTCGCTGGCGGTATGTGTCCAAGAACTTCACGTCGTCCGGCAATCACGGTTCGTCCAAACTCCGCGCGGTCCTCAAGAAGTCCGTGAACAGTTCGACGATGAGCGGCGGCGGGCACAGTTCCGACCAAGGCGCGGTGTGGACCGAGGTGAGCCGGCAGATGAACTCGCTCGGCAGTTCGTCCGCGACGATGGCGATGTCCGACACGATGACCTCGCACCAACCGGCCATCGAGCGCCACATCGCGGAGGTCGCGTACAGCGAGGGCGCAAGCGGTCTGGCGGTCGCGATCGGCGGGAAGATCGTGTCCGTTGATCTGTTCGACGCGCCGGAGACGTGTCGGAAGGTGTGGCCACGCGTGATCAGCGGGATGGTGCTCGACTCGATGGAGGAGGCGTTCGTCGCGACCGTCTCCGAAGCCGACGTAACCGCCGCGGTGGAAACGCTGCGCACCGCGCGGTGGCAGTCGGTCGCGGCGGCCGGGGCAGGCGAGGATCAGCGGACCGAGAGCGCCCAGTGGCACGGCTCGGTCCTGACGCTGAACGGCAACCTCGTTCACGGCAGTCTGGTCAGTGCCGTGTAATGGTTTTCGCCGCTCGCGGCATAGCGGTACCCGCAATCGCCGCAATCGCCGTCCCACCGCTGGCCTTACAGGTAGCATGCACGCGGGGCGGAACCCGGTGTTGGCGGACGATGCACGCGAGAAGTTACTGAAACGAAGCGAGTGGATGTATCGCGAAGACACCGTCTTCCGCAAGACAGTGCGCACAGAGGTGTGATGGGGTTGGGCTGAGGAGAATCCCCGCAGTTGAGATACGCGGCGGGGATCGATCGTTAGTCTGGTTCCAAGTACCTGGTAGCGGCTCGTTGCAAGGAGCCGGAAACGAGACTAGCCTTTCCCGAGCCGCTTGAGCGCGTCCTTTGCTTCCCAGTACCTCGGGTGTTCCTCGTACACGGTGACCGCGGAATAAAACTTGATCGCGTTTGGGATGTCGCCCAGCGCCTCGTAGCACTTTCCGATGTTGAATAGCGTGTCCGCACCGCTCTTGTGGTAATCCTTGTAGTCGAGATATGCCTTCACCGCGAAGTCCGGGCGGTTCAGTTCCTCCAGGTACAACTGGCCGAGCAATCGCGTGGCGTTGTACCAGGCTTCTTCCTCCTCACCCGAACCCTTCTCACATTCGCGCACGTCTTCAAGGAGCGACACGCCCGCATCGCGTTCCCCGCGACGGAGCAGACATCGCCCTTCGAGTAGGCGCACGCGGTTGCTGGTCGGCTCCATCACCTTTGCGAGTCTGGCAAGGTGCGTCGCCCAGTCGAGTAGGTCTGCGTCCGCGTCGGCGCGGTTGAGCACGGTCATCGCCTTCTTCACGCAGTAGGCCACGTCAAACCACTTGCCGACGTTCGCCTTCGCACGCTCCAGACGCTCAATCGGGATCGAGTAATAGTAGCTGTCGCGTTTCCTGAGCAGGTCGTGGTCGGAACCGCTGTACTCCAACGCCGCGGCGACGTTGATGACCGCGTTCAGCGGGTCGCGCATCTTGCCGTATAACTCCGCGATCTTGCGGTACGTTTCCAGCACGGCCCCGCCTCCGTCGTCGCGGTACTGTTGTTGGTCCGCGACCGCGGCCTCGTAGTAGGGCTTTGCTTCGGCATCTTTCGTTTCGCGAGTGTTTGCGTCGCCACGCTCGTCGGCGGCGTCCGCTTCCGCTTTGATCACGTCGCCTTCGACCTCCGCAATCGCCGCGAGTTTGCGAAGTGCGTTGAGGTAAAGCTCTTTCTGGTCCTTCGCGAGGTTGCGCGGTCCGAACTCGCGCCCGCTCCGTTTGATTTGCTCCGTGTAGCCGCGTCCGTTGTGCGGGTCGCCGTACTTCTCGCTCACGTCCGCGAGTTTCTTGAAGATACCCGGAGCGCGGTCTGGAAGGCCACGACCGGCGACTCGAAGGTAGCCCAATCCCCGGTCGCGGCGTTCCGGGTCGCTGTCGTCCGCGAGTTGCAGACCGAGTTGCTCGACGTATTCGTAACTGAAGTCCTTCGGCAACCCGCCGACCGCGACCGCTGCGACGAACTCGCCTTCTTGCAGGTCGCAGTAGAGAACGGTCCGGTACTCCTTCGCCTTCTCGTTGCCCGCGTCGGTCGCGAGCTTCCGCTCGACCGCGGCGATTGCTTCCATCCGCCGACCGGGTTTGTTCAGTTCGGGCCAGCCGAGGCGCTCGGTCAATCCCTTCGGGCCGTCGATCGCCAACTGCCACGCGTCGAATAGTACCGCGTTGCGCACGGTGGGGTGGTAGCCCGGCGTTTCGGGACTGAGCAACCGCGCGAGCGCGTCGGCGGCCGAGTCGTACTGCTTCGCGTGGATCAGGGAGATTACGCGCAGATAATCGACCCGCGCGAGGTACACCGGCTTCTTCTTCTCGACGAGGTTCAGGAAACGGTCGGCCTCGTCTCGCGCTTGCGCCGTTGGCGGCGTCATCAGCAGCACGTTTGCGCGGTCGAGGCACAGCCGGAAGTCGAGTTCCTCAACGAGGTCGGGGTGCCGGTCGAGCGTTGAGAGCGTGAGGTTGTTGTGGAGCCGGTGCATCCCCTCGGCCGCGAGTTCGCTGACCGGGTTAAGTTCCATCGCACGGCGGAAGAACCTAATCGCGAGTCCGAGTTGACCAAGATGCATGTAGCTGAAGCCGCGGAGAACGTGTTTGAACACTCGAAGTCCCGGGAGGACGCGGGTCGCGTACACGAAGTACAGCGTGACCGGGATGAGGAATGGGGCGGCATTCCCGATGCCGGGGAACGTCGCCGCGAACCCGATGAGGTGAAGCGCGACGCCGAGCGCCGCGCAGAACGTCATGATCTCGACTTCGGACTCTTCCGCCTCGCCGCTGAACGTCAGCAGGTAGAAGAACGGCAGCCCAAGTAGCAGGTAGACACCGAGGTTGAACCGCGAATCGGGGTTCGCGAAGAACGGCACCTGCTTGTTTGGGTCGGCCGGGTCTGGCACTGTGATTTCGAGGATGTATTCGGCCGCGAGGTACACCATCCCCGCCGCTACGGCCGCACCGACGAAGAACCGCGTTGCGCCGGCTTCCATCTGGCGCAGGCGGTAGAGACCGAAGCCGAGAACCGCGCCGCCGACCGCACAGAACCCGAGCCAGTCGCCAACCGGCGGCTTGTGTCTGATGTCGTCCCAAGCCAGTCCGAACACTTCGGCGAGCGGCGCCGACCAGGGTTTGATGAGTTCGTTGCCGGAGAGCAACCCAAAGCCCAGGCCGAACATGATGCCGCTGTAGATGAACAGCGGGCTTTCGAGCAGCACGAGGAGCGGGAACGCTTTCCAGTTGTCCCACGGCTTCACCCCGCGCCGCACGAGCCGACCGGTGCCGAGAAGCAGGCCGATGGAGAGGCCTGTCCCGACCCAACCGAGAACCCAGAAGGTGTTCTTCCAGGCATCTGCGGGTGTGGCGGGAACCTGGAGCGCGAAGAAGACCCACAACCCGAGGAACAGACCCTTCAGGATGTACTCGTTGCGGTGCCAGGGAGTCATGAGCGGATTACCCGGATAGACGGGGATCGTGTCCCGCCGGGTCGCCGGAAGGTCGGCGCGGGACCTGGAGACGGTCACTCCCACGAAGCTGCATCCGGAAGGTCGGAGGCCGGCAAAGGGGAACAGAAGCAGATTGCTGCACTTACAATATCGCGCGGGACGCGGCACTGGTAGAGCGCACACAACGCATGTGAATAACGACCGCGCGGGCCGCGTCTCTACCGTGGTACAAACTGCGCCGGCCGCCTGCGCGCCTCGCGGGCAGGATTCTGTCCGAAACCGACCATTTTCCGTTCGGCTCGCGCCAGACGGAGCAATATAGTCCCCTGATGGAGCGTTTGACGGTCACTCGCTCCAATCGGTGGTCTGTGTCAGGAGTGTTTTCAATGCTGCGGAAGTGCATTCGGGCGAGCCTGTTCGCCGCGCTGGGGATGATGGCGATGTTGCTGGCCTACGGCAGCGTCGCCACGGCGACGGCCCAAGACAAGAAGAAGGACGAGAAACTGCCGGATATCTCCGAGATCATGAAGAAGGGTCACGACAAGACCGACGGCTACATCGCCAAGATCAAGGAAGCGACCAAGGACGGGAAGTGGGAAGACGCTCAGAAGTACGCCAAGACGCTCGCCTTCTTCGGCGAGAACCTCGGCAAGAACAAGCCGGCGAAGGGCGAGGCCGAGTCGTGGAAGAAGTTGACCGATAAGTACCACACGAACACCAAGGCCGTGCTGAAGGGCACCGAAGACAAGGATGCCAAGGCGGTCGCGAAGGGTCTCGGCGGGATCAACTGTGGCGAGTGCCACAAGTTGCACAAATAACTGTTCGCGATCCGCGACGCGCCACCGCCCGGTGTTCACACCGGGCGGTGGCGTTTTCTGCTGGCATCGCACGACCGCGCCAATCGCGGTATCTTCTCTTTTGTGGCACCGCAAACGTGTTCACACCGGGGCCCCATTCTCCCTTTCAACACCGCGCGAAATCAGGTCAAAGTCGGATCGAGTTTCGCGTATTATGGGTGAGCGAACCTTACACGGGTTACCCAGCGTCGTTTGAAGGTGGATACTCGTCTTGCCGCTCACGCAGGAGCAGCCCATGTTTGACCCAGCCGAAAACCCAGCCGACGGCTCACCCAAGGCCGCGCGGCGTGGGACCAAGAAGAAGCCTCGCACGCACCACACGACCAGCAAACTCCCCGACGACGGCTCCGCGCTCTTCCTCGGCTGGGACGGCACCACGCACCAACCCTCGCTCGGCTTCAAGCCCTCCGATACGAGTTCGGCCGCAACCAACTCGCTCACTTACGGCGGCGACGGACACTTGCTCACCATCGCCCCTACCGGTGCCGGCAAGGGCGTCAGCGCGATCATCCCCGCGTTGCTCACGTACCCGGGCACGGTCATCGTCACCGACATCAAAGGCGAGAACTACCAGGTTACCGCACGGCACCGGCGAGAGATGGGCCAACAGGTCGTCGTGCTCGATCCATTTGGGTTGGTCACAGGGAAGGACAAGGCCGACAAGCTGAACCCGTTCGACCTGTTCCACATTCCAGGTTCCGACCCGGAATCGGACGCGGAAATGCTCGCGGCGCAGCTCTCGGTCGGCCATGAGTTCAGCACGGACCGCTACTGGGAAGACACCGGTCGTGGTCTGGTGTCGGGTCTCATCGCGGACGTAGCCACTTCCTCACCACCGGAGAAGCGGAACCTCTGCACGCTCCGCGAACTGCTCTACAACGACGACCTCGACTACACGCTCGCGGTGGCGCTCGACGCGCGAAAGAAGACCATGTCGCCGCTGGCGCGCGACGAGTTCGTCGCGTATCTTGCTGCGCCGTCCGACAAGACCCGACCGTGCATCCGCACCACCGCGACCACGTTCGTGAAGTGTTTGGGCAGCACCGCAGTCGCTCGCTCGCTGGAGCGGTCCACATTCCAACTGAACGACCTGCTCCACAACAAACCGATGACGATCTACCTCGTACTGCCGCCAGAGAAGTTGCACAGTCACAGATCACTGTTGCGGCTGTGGGTGGTCACGCTGCTCACGGTGGTGATGCGCCGCACCCGTCTTCCGAAGCAGCGTACGCTGTTTCTGCTCGACGAAGCGGCACAACTCGGTTCGCTCGATCTGTTGCCGCAGGCGGTATCGCTGCTTCGCGGTTACGGGTTGCAACTGTGGACGTTCTGGCAAGACCTTAGCCAGATGATGAAGCTGTACCCGAACAACTGGGAGGCGCTCGTGAACAACGCGGCGGTGCTTCAGGCGTTCGGCGTGCCGGGCCACGCGTCACGCCACAGTTGGCGCGTGATCCTGGGCGACACCGATGCGCAACTGGCGTCCGAGTTGCACGCGGAGGAAATGCTGGTCGCGATCACCGGTCGCGGTCTGGTGCGGCATACGCGCGCGAACTACTTGAAGGACAAGCCGTTCGCTGGCCGCTTCGACGCCAACCAACGGTTCCTCGGGTTGGAGAAGTAGAAAGCCAACAGAGACGGGGATCGCGTGTTCGGCCGACCATCGGTCTGTCACATCGCGCAACACGTGTCAGCATCAACACGAGTTTGCCCTTGTCACCTGTTTCGCGACGGGATCGTCGTGTTGGTCGCTCCTCTGTAGGCTCGCTGGCCTCGAACTCCAGCGAGCCAGTCACGTGGGTTTCTTCGCTCCTCGCGGGTTGGTGTGGAACGAAGGAGTTCTGTGGGTGAGCTACTACTCGTCCCACTAGGTCAAGTCCGTGAGCTACCTGGCGAAGGTGAAGATCGCGACGTGATGACGAGTCAGGAGTAGGTCCAGCGCGATTCGAGAAAGGTGTGGCGTTGGCCCCGACGGGGCCACGGCCTCATTTCTTCGCGGGCGGTGTGACGGTGAGCCACAGGTCCGCGGTCGTCTCGTCGAACTCGACGAGCGGCGCGCGAACAGTGCGCGCCAGCTTCGGGTCGTCCTTCACCTTCCCCACCAACCGGAACGAACCCGACCACGGCTTGTCCGCGGTCAGCGAGAGCGTGACCGTGTTCGGGTCGGGCTTCGCGGGCACCGTCACTTCGAGTTTCACGCCGTCAGGCAACCCCTCCGCGGTCACTTCCAGGGGCGTGTTGAAACCGCGAACGCGGGTCACCTTCACCGGGATCGGTGTCGGCTTGCCGGGCGTGATAGTGAAGCGATCTGCGGTCACCGTGAGGTCGTAGTCCGGTTCCGACAGCACGCGGAGCAGGAACGCGTGGCGGCGCCCGGCACCGCCGAACAGATCCGTGACCGCGACCGTGTACACCCCGTCGGCCGGTGGCGCGAACGCGAGCGTGACTTCGCCCGTGATCTTGGCGGGTTCCGCGCGTGCGAGTTGCTTCTGGTCGGAATCGAGTACGAGCACGACCGGGATGACCGCGAGGCCGAGCGACCGGCTTTCCACCTCAAGTGTGAGCGCCTGACCCTTCTTCGCCTGAACCGCGAATCGCGCTTCCGCACCCGCTTTCTCGAATTGCCCAGCCGCGGAGAACGGCGGCTTGAGCGGTTCGGCGGGCTTGAGGCCGTGGACCGGGTGCGGCTCGTTCCGCAACCGGAGCGGGTTCACGAGGTCGCCGCCGAGCGCCCGCGCGAACAGGTCGTCATCGCGCCCGGTGGCGAACGTGAGCTTGTGCGATTCAGGCGTGAGGTTCCACCCTTCGACTTCACCGCGCCACGGCGCGCCGCGGCTCACCGCGAGCGGCATCGCGGACTCCGCGAACGCTCCCGCTGTGAGCGTGAGCCGGTACACGCACGCGTCCGACCCGAAGAAATTGATGGTGGAGTTGGGCATCGACGGGAAGGCGTAGACGCGGGCGATATAGGTGCCGTCTTTCTTGGCCGTGTACGCGAGTTGCGGGTCGAGGCCGTGGAAGTCGTGGTTCTCTTCGAGCACGAAGCCGTCGGCTGAGAGGACTTGCAGGATCGCGTCCATCGGGGCGCGCAGCGTGCGGTTGGCGTCGAGCGACGCGACCAGCGTTTGCCCCTTCTTCAGCACCACCGCGAAGCAATCGACGTCACCGACTTTTTCGAGCTTGCCGTTGATGGTGAACGAGGAACCGCTGAGTACCTGCGGCTTTCTGAAGTCGTCGTTCGGTTCCTTCTCGGCCAGTTCAGGCGGCGTCCCGACGATGAACGGGCGCAGGTTGCTCGCGCCTTCGTCGTTGTAGGCTCGCAGCCAATGGATGCCGGGCGACGCGTCCTTCGCGACCGTGACTCTCAGCTTGCCCTTCGCCTGTTCGCCCGACACGGATTTGCTGCTGGCCCACACCTTCGTGGAGGCATCGAGCGTACCCACCGCAGTGACTTCGACGGTGGTGCCGCGCTGCGCACCGGGCGGTGAAAGGGAAGTGATCACAGGCGGGGCGGAGAAAGCAGGATTAACCACAAAGGCACAAAGAATACAGTAGAGGAATGCACGAGATTTCATGATCTCAAGTTCTTTTCTGGTCTTCTTTGTGCCTTTGTGGTTAATCCTGCTTTCTTGCCTCACATCAGTTCTTTGATCGGCGTGGGGTCGCTGACGAGGTGCGACGGGCGGCCCTGCGCGTTGAACAGAATCTTGCCGGGGTCGATGCCGAGTTTCGTGTACACAGTGGAGACGAAGTTCTCCGGGGCCAGCACGCGCTCGTTCGCGGCGAAGCCCTTCGCGTCGGTGGCGCCGATCACGCTGCCGCCCGGAATGCCGCCGCCGGCCATGAGGACGCTCATCGCGTTCGCCCAGTGGTCGCGCCCGGCTTTGGCTTGGCCCGACAGCGTGGAAATCTTCGGCGTGCGCCCGAACTCACCGAGCGCGATCACGAGCGTGCTGTCGAGCATGCCGCGCTCTTCGAGGTCGGCGATCAGCGTCGCGACCGACTGGTCCCAACCCGGCAGCCGCTTGTTGCAGGCGCCGAAGAGGTCGGCGTGGTGGTCCCAGCCGCCGTCGTTGATGGTGATGAACGGCACCCCGGCTTCGACCAACCGGCGGGCGAGGAGTAACCGCTGGCCGAACTGGTTGCGGCCGTAGTTCTCGCGAACCTTCGTTGACTCGCGACCGATGTCGAACGCGGCCTGTGCCGCTTTCGAGTTCATCAGGTCGAAGGCCTGCTTGTAGTGGTCGTCGAGCGCCAGCGCCGGGTCGCCCGCGGCCTTGTCCATGAACCGCTTGAGGTTGTCCACGTCGCTGCGCACGCCGGCGCGGTCGTCGAAGCGTTCGCCGGTCAGCCCGTCGGGGAGTGCCACGTCGCGGACTTTGAAGCCCGTGGAGTTGGGATCGCCACCGACCACAAACGGCGCGTACTTGGCACCGAGGAAGTTCGGCCCACCGGATCGCGTCTGGGACGGCAGCGAGAAGTACGCGGGCAGTCCCGCGGTCGGCGGTTTCTCGCAGGCGACCACTGATCCCATACTGGGGTGGAAGCTGACGAACGCACCGCACCCGACCGGGATTCGCGTCGGCGCGCCGGTCATCATGTAGTGGTTGCCGGCGCCGTGGTTGCCTTGTTCGTGCCGAATCGAGCGGACGACCGCGAACTTGTTCAGGCTCTTCGCGAGCCGGGTCATGTGTTCGGAGAACTTGACGCCCGGCACCGCGGTGGGAATGGCTTTGAACTCGCCGCGATACTCGACGGGCGCGTCCGGTTTGGGGTCGAACGTCTCGAAGTGCGTCGGCCCGCCGTCCATCCAAATGAGGATGCACGACTTGGCTTTGGCGGTGGGCTTGTTGACGGCTTCGGCCGCGAACCCGCGCGCGCGGAGCGCGGTGAGCAACCCGCCGCCGAGCAGCGTGCCGAGTCCGAGTTGAAGCGTGTCGCGTCGTGAGACGCCGTTGCAGTAAATGGGCATAAGTGGAACCTTACTTCTCGCGCGGGGTGTAGATGTACAGGTACTTGTTTTTCTTGTAAGTCTCGTCCAGACGGATCAATTCGTTCAGTACCGCAGGAATCGGCACGAGACAATCCTGTGTTTCAGTTTGCTCAAGTGTGAACGGGAACTCACCGGTTTCCAGTTGATGTTTGGCGGCGGTAAAAAATCGGGAGGAAAGACGAATCTACATCGACCTTCCATTTGCGGTCCGCGTACAGAAAGTACGCCCAGGGATCGCGGGAGCCAGTCGTAGGTCGTCCGTTGAGCCGAATCCAATCCGGGTTTGCTTGCCGATGCGCCTCGACCGCTTGTGCGAACGCAGCGAAGTCGTTGTAGGTTGTCATAGGTTCCCTCGTCGTCAATCGTTGAACACGAACTCCGGCAAGCGAGTTATTGCGCCTGTCCCAACTCAATACCACCACCAAAACGAGCCGCGACCGCAAGGGAGCGGGGCACGCGGACCGCTCCCTTGCGGTCGCGGCTCGTTAAGTGCTTGTTCACGGCTCTTGCCTCTCCTCATCCTTTGCTTGATAAAAGGCCATCTGCTCCCCTTGTTCGTCCAAAGTATACTCGACCGCGCGGCGAACCGACTCATCTGTGTTCAGCCATCGCGTCGAGCCGTGCCGGGACCAGTGCTTCCGGTGCGCCTCGGCGGGTTTGCTTCGGTTCAGCGCTCGTGTTGCATACGCTTTGAACTCCGTCATCATCCGTTCCGGTTTCGCGTCGCAGACCACGACAATGTGAACGTGCGTCGTCCGAACGTGAACCGCGAACAGGGACCAACCGCGGAACCCGGCGTGTTGGCGGACCGAAGCCAGTACCGTTTCGCGTTCAAGAGTTCCCATCCGGTATTCCGGGTCGGTCATCAGCGCTCGACGGTTGTGTTGCAGTTCGGTGTCTGCGGGGAGCAGAGGTTCACCCGCGACGTTATGGTTCCGATTAACCGAGCCGCGTTCATCGCCGTGCAACAGCGTTCCATAGGTCGAGAACGTGATGAAGTAGCTGAGGGCGGGCATGGCTTAGTGGTTGGTTAGGTGTCGCCCGCTCCCTTGCGGTTGCGGCTCGTTGAATCGCAAAACGAGCCGCGACCGCAAGGGAGCGGAAACGTATTTAATCGTTGAACACTCGTTGAATCGCAAAACGAGCCGCGACCGCAAGGGAGCGGAAACGTATTTAATCGTTGAACACGAACTCCGGGGTGTTGATTAGCGCCCACATCAGGTCTTCGGTTGCGCTCCGCCTCGTCGCGCCCTTCTTGTCGAATCTCTTCAGCGCGGCGGCACGCTCAGTATCGGTCGGATTGCGGCTGTACGCCAGTAGGTAAAGCTCATCGATCAGTTCCGCGTTCGTCTTCGCGGACTTCGCGAGAGTCGCACACCGGCCGTCGTCGCTCGTCACCTTCTTGTACAGGGTCGGGCTGTTCATCAGGTGGAGGGCCTGCACAACGGTCGTGTCGGTGGTGCGCTCGCACGGCGGATCCTGGTTTGGGTCGGGGCGGCCGAAACTGTCGAGGAACACCGATCCGCTACGGGCGGTCCACACTTCCATCGCGCGCGAGCCGAGCGGCATCGCGTCGAACTTCTCAGGCACGCCGGTGATGTCGCTAACCATGTCGAGCAGCACCTCCGCGCGAAGCCGCTGCCGGTAGTGACGCGAGTAGTTGCGAAGGTCGGCCGCGTTGCGGTCGTTCGGCGTGGTCGATAGCCCGTAAGCGTGGCTCAGGCAGATGGACCGAAGCAGCGCCTTCATGTCGTGCTTGTTCTTGCGGAAGTCCTTCGCGAGTGCGTCCAGCAACTCCGGGTTGCTCGGCGGGTTCGTGGCGCGCAGGTCGTCCACGGGGTCCACGATTCCGCGACCCATCAGGTCGGCCCACACGCGATTCACGATCACCTTCGCGAAGTACGGGTTCTCCGGGGCGGTTACCCACTGCGCGAGAACCTCACGCGGGTCGGTGTCCGCGTCGATGTCGAGCGACTTGCCGAGCAAGGGCGTCGGCGTCATCTCTTTGCCGGTCAGCGGGTGCTTCACCACGCCGCCGTTGCGCCGGCCGCCGGTCCCGGTGCCGAGGAAGACCGCTTCTTCGCCGCCGCTGATCGGTGCCGAGATGCCCTGTCCCTTCCGTCCGATGCGCCCGAAGAACGCCGCGAAACTGTAGAAGTCGTCCTGGCTGTACACCTCGAACGGGTGGTGGTGACACTTCGCACAGTCGAGCCGGACACCCAAGAAGAGCTGGCTCACGAGCGTGGTGAGTTCGGCCGGGTCGCGGCGGTCGCGGTACATCACCACCGCGCCGTTGGTGAACGTACTCCCCTTCGCGGCGATCAACTCGCGCGCGAACTGGTCGTAAGGCTTGTTCTCGCGGAAGCTACGGCGCAGCCACTGGTCGATGTTGTACGTCGCCTTGATGCCGACGTGGTACGCATTGGGCCGCAACAGGTCGGTCCACTTGTTCGCCCAGAAATCCCCGTACTCCGGGCGCTCCAGCAGCGCGTCGATGAGCTTCTCGCGCTTCTTCGCATCTTTACCTGCCAGGAAAGCGCGTGTCTCGTCGGGCGTGGGCAACCGGCCGATCACGTCGAGGTACGCACGCCGGTGGAACTGTGCGTCGTTGGCCACTTCGGAAGGCGTGAGGTTGAGCTTCTGGAGCTTCGCCCACACGAGATCGTCGATGAAGTTGGTTCGTGGGAGCTTCGCGTACACACCTGCATCGACAGGGGAGGGCAGTGGAATCAGCACGCTGCACACCGCGAACTTCTCCGCGAACCGGGCCATGATCGTCGCTTCACCCGGAATCGGCCCGGCTTTCACCTGGCCGGTTGCATTTACGGCAGCGTACACCGCCTCACTCGAAGAGAACTGCGCGAGGTGCGTTACGTCGCGCTTCGTGCCATCGGAGTAGTGAGCCGTCACCGCGAGTTGCTGTGTCGCGTTGAAGGTCATGAGCTTGCTATCGGGCGACAGCGTGATCTTCTCTAACTTTGGTGCGTCGGCGGGTGTTCGCGGCGTTCCGGCCGCGATCCACTTCTCTAACGTCTGGTACTCTGGGCTGCCTTCGGGGAGTTTCTTTCCGCCGCCGTGCGGAACCTGACCGCTCGCTTTGCGAAGCAACAGGCTGAATGCCGGGTTCGCGGGGAAGATGCGCCGGCCGCGCGATTCGGTGATGATCGCGTTGAAGTCGAAGTCGTTGTCGTAGGCGAGCAGCGAGAGCTGGAAGCCGTTCTGCCCGCGGGCTTTGCCGTGGCACGCGCCGGCGTTGCATCCGTAGCGTGTGAGGATCGGTTGCACGTCGCGCTCGAACGTTACCGGCGGGTCCGCGGCTTGAAGCGGAGCCGTGAACGCGAGTGAAATCACAGCGAGAAGGAACGCGTGTAACCGCATGGGTTGGGAGAGTGCAGGGGAGGGCGTCGGCGGGATAAGGATAAGAATAGCCTGATCCCGATTCCGACGCCAGCGAAAGGTTTAAGGTGGTCCGCTCGCTCCGCGAGCGGTGCGATAACCAGCGTAGAGCGATTGGAACAATCTCTCGACCTTCCCACCCGCATCGCAACCGCTCGCGGAGCGAGCGGACTACCTTAAAACGCTTACAATCGGATGCCGCCGGACACGTCGAGCCACGTGCCCGTGACCCACCGAGAGTCGTCCGACGCGAGAAACGCGGCCGCGTCAGCGATGTCGTTCGGTTCCCCGATCCGCCGCAACGCGGTCGCCTGTTCTTCCTGCCGCTCTTCTTCCTTCGTCTTGCCGCTCTTCTCGCTGTTCATGTCGGTGCGCGTCGAGCCGGGCGCCAGCACGTTCACGCGAATGCCGTTCGGCCCCAACTCTGCCGCCAGCACGCGCGTCATGAGATCGACCGCGCCCTTCGTGGCGGTGTACACGACCGCGCCGGGGTACGCCATGCGGCTGATCGCGCTGCCCACGTTGATGATGCTGCCGCCCGCGGTCATCACCTCGGACGCGTGCTTCACGCACAGTAGATAGCCGCGGACGTTCACGTTGAAGTGCGCGTCGATGGATTCGGCGGTCACGTCCGCCAGGAACGTACGCTGCATGATCGCGGCGTTGTTCACGAGGATGTCGAGTTTGCCGAACGCGTTCATCGTGGCCGCGAACAAGGGCGGTATCTCCGCGGGATTGCCTACGTCGGCCTTCACCGCGACCGCACTACCCCCCGCAGCGGTGATCTTCGCGACCACCTCGTTCGCTTCCTTCTGGCTGCGCGCGTAGTTGACGACGACCTTCGCGCCGTCGGCGGCGAACCGGGCGGCGATGGCAGCGCCGATTCCGCGTGATCCCCCGGTGATGAGTGCGACCTTCCCGGCGAGTGGCATGTTCGACATGGGTACTCCTGTGGTTGCGTGTTGAGATTGACCCGGACCTCCTACTCGACCAGCGAGGCGACGTGCGCGACGGTCAGCTCCTCAAGCGACGCGACGACCACGTCCGCGCCTGCGGCGCGAAGTATGTCGGACGGGTGGTGCCCGACGAACGTGACCGCGACGCACTTCATGCTACCGGCCTTTGCGGCTTCCACGCCCGCGACCGCGTCCTCGAACACCACGCACCGGTTCGGATTCGCGCCCAGTTTCGCGGCACCGATGAGGAACACTTCCGGGTCCGGCTTCCCGCGGGTCACATCGTCACCCGTGACCACCGCGTCGAAGTATCGCTGTGTGTTGGTGACGTTCAGAAGCAGATCGAGGTTGCCGCGCGGCGCTGAAGAACCGACCGCTTGCGGCCAACCGCGGTCCGCGAACTCTTTCAACAACCGTACCACGCCGGGAAGCAATTGCGTACCCTCGTCGCGCACCGCCTTGCGGTAGTGATTCTCTTTCTGCTCGCCCCACTTTGCGCAAAGCGCGTCGTCGGCGTCCGGCCGGTACAACCTGCGGAGAATCTCCGGGTTCCGCATTCCGAAGGTCGCTGCGAAGTCGGCTCGCGTGAACGGCTTCCCGATCTCCTCCGCGAACCGCTTCCACGCGCTGAAGTGGTGTTCTGCGGTATCGACGAGGGTGCCGTCCACGTCCCAGATGATCACTGGTGTTGTCATGCGGTGTGTTGTATTACCGTAGTGATCTGGGAAACACGTTGACTCTTCCACCACGCCAGAGGAAACTGTTATTTATCCCACCAGCGTTCTCCCACCAAACGCGAGCCGAACCATGCCCATTCCGCACACACTCCCGCGACGCGAGTTCCTCAAGATCGGTGGGCTGACACTTGGCGGACTCACGCTCCCAAACCTCCTCCGCGCCGAAGCGAAAGCCGGTATTCGCTCGGCGCACAAGTCGGTCATCCTCATTTACTTGGTCGGTGGGCCGCCGCACCAGGATATGTTCGACCTGAAGCCCAACGCTCCGAAGGAGATCGCGGGGCCATGGAAGCCCATTGCCACCAACGTGAACGGCATCCAGATTTGCGAGGCGCTGCCGCAACTTGCGAAGATCATGGATAAGCTCGTGGTCGTGCGATCGCTCGTCGGGAACCAGGCCGACCACGACGCGATTCAGGTCTACAACGGGCACCATCCCAAGAAGCCCACGCCTGCGGGCGGCTGGCCACAGTTCGGTTCGACGGTCGCGAAGTTGCAAGGTCCGGTCGATGCCAGCGTGCCGCCGTTCGTGAGCGTGTGTTACACCTGCACGCACGGCCCTTACAACGAACCCGGTCCCGGGTTCCTCGGGCAATCGCTCAATCCGTTCCGCGTGATGGGACCGGCGAAGGATGACATGGTTCTTCGCGGGGTCACTGTGAACCAACTCGCGGAGCGCAAGACACTCCTGAAAGGCTTCGACGACATGCGACGCGACGCGGACTCGTCCGGCGCGGTGAAGGCAATGGACGCCTTCACGGAACAAGCGTTCGGGTTGCTCACCTCATCGCGCATGGCCGAAGCGCTCGACATCTCAAAAGAGCCGGTGAAGGTGGTCGAGCGGTACGGCACCGGGAACCCGAAAATCTTCATGGACGGCAACGGCGCGCCGCGGGTTCCGCAAAGTCTTCTCATGGCGCGGCGGCTCATCGAAGCCGGGGCGCGTGTCGTCACGCTCAACTACAGCAAGTGGGACTTTCACGGCGGCATGAACGCCGAGGGCCGGAAGAACAACTCCATCTTCTTGCGTGAAGAGGAGGACTTCCCGCCGTTCGACAAGTGCGTCAGCGCGCTGGTCGAAGACCTGCACGACCGCGGGTTGGACAAGGACTGCACCGTCGTGATTATGGGTGAGTTCGGACGCACGCCGAAGATTAGCGCACAGACTGGCCGCGACCACTGGCCGCAGGTGAACTGTGCGCTGATGGCTGGCGGCGGGATGCCGACGGGACAAGTCATCGGCAGCACGGACAAGATCGCGGGCGAAGCCGCGTCGCGCCCGGTCACGTTCGGCGAACTTTACGCGACGCTCTACAAGAACCTCGGCATTGAGGTGGACAAGGCCACGCTCCCGGACTTCACCGGGCGCCCGCACTACCTCGTTGAAGACGGCGCGCAACCGCTGAAGGAACTCGCGTAGGCGCGAGCGGAAGAGTGTCGTGGGCTTTAACGAGCCGCGACTGCAAGGGAGCGGCCAACGTCAACCGCTCCCTTGCGGTCGCGGCTCGTTAAAGCGCTTCGTGGACCTGAACTGCCGAGCCGTTTTCACGTCACGCGGAACGTCCGATGCAAACGCGCCTGAAAGTCCAACTCGCGGTGTTCATGTTCCTCCAGTACTACATCTGGGGGTCGTGGTACGCGAGCATGGGCGCGTACCTCAACGCACTGAAGTTTGGCGGCCAGGAGATCGGCGCCGCGTACGGCGCGTTCGCTATTGGTGCCATGATCTCACCGTTCTTCGTCGGGTTGATTGCCGACCGCTACTTCGCTTCCGAGAAGTTGATCGGCGTCCTCGGATTGCTAGGCGGGGTGCTGCTCTGCCTGCTGCCGGGGTTCACGAGCTTCGGCGAGTTCTACCCGATGCTCATCCTGTACTGCGCGACGTTCGTGCCCACGCTCGCCCTCGGGAACTCGCTCGCCCTCCACCACCTCAAAGACGCGAAGCGCGACTTCCCGCAGGTGAAGATCCTGTCCGCGGTCGGGTGGATCGCGGGCGGGGTGACACTCAGTCTGATCGAAGGGGAGAAGACCGCGGTCCAGTTCTACCTCGCGGGCGGGCTGTCGATTGTGTTCGGGCTGTTCGCGTTCATGCTCCCGCACACGCCGCCGAAGAAGACCGGGGCGAACGTTTCGATCGGTGAAATCCTCGGCCTCGACGCGCTCTCGCTGCTCAAGAAACGGTCGTTCGCGGTGTTCATCGGGTGCATGTTCCTGATCTGCATCCCGCTGTACTTCTACTTCGTGAACATGGCGGTTTACCTCGGTCAGTTGGAGTGGCCGAACTTCGCGGCCCGGATGACGCTCGCGCAAGTCTCGGACGTGATCTTCCTGTTCCTCTTGCCGGTGATGCTCAAGCGTCTCGGGTACAAGCGGACGATCGCCATCGGCATCCTGGCGTGGGCCACGCGGTACTACTTCCTCACGCAAAGCGCGAACTCGGGCCCCGCGACGCAGACGATGCTGATCTTCGCTGCGATTCTGCTCCACGGTGTCTGCTACGACTTCCTGTTCATCGCGGGGCAACTCTACGTGGACGACGAAGCCAACGAGCGGATGCGTGGCGCAGCGCAGGGCTTGATCGCGTTCATCCTGTGGGGCGTCGGCGCATTTGTTGGGACGATGCTAGCGGGCGCCGTGATGCAGGCACACAAACTATCCGAACCGGTTGGGAAGATCGAACACGACTGGACCGGGATCTGGCTTCAGCCCGCGTTCGGGGCCATCGCAGTGCTGGCCGTGTTCGCACTGTTGTTCCGTGACCCGTCCAGGCCAGCCGCGACAGCGGAGAAGATGCGGTGAGTAGTTATCGCGTCGGGATGGCGCAGCTTTTGGTCGAAGGCGGGCGCCCGGAAGCGAACCTGCGCCGGGCGGTGGACGCGATTCGAGTCGCGGCGGAGCAGGGGTGCCGGCTCGTCGTGCTGCCGGAATGTCTCGATCTGGGTTGGACCGATCCGAGCGCCAGAACGCTTGCGGTGCCGATTCCCGGTGTGCACACCGAAATCCTCGCCCAAGCCGCGCGCGAACACGGCGTTTACGTTGTCGCGGGACTGGTGGAACGAGCCGGTGAGCGACTCTACAACGCGGCGGTTCTCCTTTCGCCGACCGGTGACATTCTTCTGCATCACCGCAAGATCAACGAACTCGACATCGGCCTCGATCTGTATTCCGTGGGCGACCGAATGGGCGTTGTCGAAACCGAACTCGGCACCCTCGGGCTTTCCATCTGCGCCGACAACTTTTGCTCGTCGCTCGCCATCGCGCACGTGCTGGCGCGAATGGGCGCGCAACTGGTCCTCTCACCGTCGGCGTGGGCAGTCATCGCTGATCACGACAATACAAACCACGACAACACCGGCGAGCGCTACGGCAAGCGCTGGCGCGACTCTTACACGGAGTTAGCGAAGCTCTACGACATGACCGTGATCGGTGTGAGCAACGTTGGCCCGATTACAGCGGGTCCGTGGGCCGGGCGGAAGTGTATCGGGTGTTCGCTCGCGGTTGGACCGGGCGGTGAGATCCTTGCCGAAGCACCCTACGGCGAGTTCGCCGAAACGCTGGTCGTAGTCGAGGTGCGACCGCGTGCGCCGATTGCGTGCGGCACCGACTTTGCGCCAGCGCTGGCCGCTCGCGGCTATCGCGGGGCTTAGCTACCTCGCGGCCTTGTCGAACACCGCGAACACGTCCGCGAGCGCCTCGCGCACAATCACCATGTGCTCGATGTCCGCGTACTCCTTGTAGGTCACGTTCTTCGCGCCGCCCGCGGTCAGCGTCTTGTTGAGCGCGCGGGCACCGGCGAGCGCGAAGTCTTTGTCTCCGACACCGATGAACACCGGCAATGTAGCGAACGGTTTCGCGTCCTTCACGGTGCCGCTGCCGCCCAGCGCCGCGGCAGCCGCGAACCGATCCGGGTGCTTCTGCACCAAGTCAATCGTTTGCGTCACGCCCATCGAGTGACCCACCACGAACGTGCGTTTCGGGTCGAGTGGGTAGCGCTTGCTGAGTTGGTCGAGAATCGCGGGCACCGGGGGCGAACCGGTGAAGTTCAGGCCGCTGCGCGGAGCGACGAGGACCCAGCCGCGCTCGCGGCACTCGGTCACGATTCGCCCGCCGCCGTAGCCCTCGAAGAACAGGTTCTCCGAGCCGCCGGCACCGTGCAACGCGACCACCACCGGCACCGGCTTCGTCGGGTCCAGACCTTTGGGAATGAAGACGCGAACCGGTGTGGACCTCTTCGCGTCGGTCGGCACCGAGAGCCAGAACTGCCCGTGCTTCGCGGCGGTGTAGAACTCCTTGCCGTCGAGCATCCGCTCCGCGTTCGCGAGCAGGTCGGCCGCAGGCAAATCGGTTTCGGAGATCGTCCCACCTGCCAACTCCGTAAGCAACTCGGCGCGGTCGCGTGCTGTGGCCTTCTCGATGGTGTCGATCACGTCAGACGTCGCGACGGTCTTCTTCAGCGCCGCGAGTCTTGCGTCGAGGTCCGCGACCTGTGAGATACCGATCGCGGAGCGGCGGATCTCCTTTCCGCTCTCGACCATGAAGTACAGACGGCGGTCCAGTCCCTTGAACTCACCGAGCGGCGGAAGCGGAATCTTCTCTGTGTGCGGAAACCTGTTGGGCTTGATCGTGGTGATCTGCTTTTCGGTGAACCAGAGTTGCACTTCGAGGCTCTTTGGTACGTCACCTTTCACGGTGAAGAACTGGTGGATCGTGACCGTCAGTTCCTTAGCTTTCCCATCGACCACGCGCAGATTTGGCACCGCGTAGAGACTCCACGCCCACAGGCGCGTCGTGCTCGGTTCGTCGTCGGAGAGCAGCGCGAACCCGGCGAGGTCGAGTGAGCGCCCGGCATCGCCGAACTGGAATGCGAAGAACTGTTGCGTGAGTTTCTGGATGTGGGTCAGAGAGCGTTTGCGTGCCGCGGTGCCGTCGTGCTTCTCCCACTCCTGTTCAAACCGCTTGAGGCGCTGGCCGAGTTCGTATCGTTGCGCAAGCGCGTCGGCCGCTTTGGGTGGCTGTGCGAACGCGGAGGTCGCGCCGAGCAGGATCGCCGCGACCGCCAAACCGAACCGCTTCATTTCCGTGCCCTCATACATGAACTCGCTGAGGATGTCGCATTCTAACGATCCGCGACCGCAAGGGAGCGGCTAACGGCGGCCGCTCCCTTGCGGTCGCGGATCGTTCCAAAAGCACTACCACCGGGTTCCTGGATCAGAAGTCGGGTTGCATCGTACACACTGAAAAAGTTACAACTTGTGTTCCGCGAGGATAGACAACGGAAAGGAATCCGCCGTGAAGCGTCAACTCTGCTTGGGCGCGCTGTTCGCGCTAGTGGTGGTGCCGGACTGGGCGTCGGCGTGCTGGCCACGTGGGGGCGAACCGGTTTACTACTACCACGCACCGGTCTACTACGCCCCGCCCGTGTACTGCCAGCCGGTGTACGTGTCACCATGCATCCCATCTGCGCCGATGTTCCCTCCGCCGCGAATCGAGCCGGTGCCGCGCCCGGGTTCCTCCCTCGGTGCTCCTCGCCCTATCTTGCCCCCGCGTTTGGCACAGATCGAACCTGTGATTCGCCCGAACGCGAACGTCGAAGTGCCCAGGCCGATGATGACAGAACCAACGCCCGCGATCCTGATTCCGGACCCGAAGGTCCCCGTGCCCGAGGTTCCCACGATCGTGCCCGAACCCAAACAACCGGTCATCGAACTTCCGAAGGTCGATACCGACCCGATGTTGCCGCCGCTCGAACCTCCGATGAGTGCGAAGGAACCGAAACGGTCACCGCCGGAGTTGCCGAAAGACACCGGACCCAACCACCCCGCGATCGAACAACCGAAACTCGTACCGAACCCGAAGTTGTCGGGGTTGGAGTTGCCCGGCGTGCTCGCGGTGCCGGTCCCCGCGCCGGCGCCTGACGTACTCATCCCGCCTTCAGGCGTGCCAGTACCGAAGAACCCAGACGCACTGCCGCCACTGACGCTGCCGCCGGACGCGCCCGTTGTGCCAGACGCGAAGCCAGTGGAAGCGAAGTCCAGCCCGCTCGCAGCGGTCGCGCGCGAACTGAAGGTGAGCGTGTTTCCTGCCTCCGGTGTCCTGGCCGTGAATGGTCTGCGCAAGGTCGGGTTCTACAACCACACCGACCGTGACCTGTCCTTAACCATCGAGGGCAAAGCGGTGATGCTCCCGGGGAAGACGTACATTTTGGCGCAACTGCCCGTGACGTTCACTTGGAAGCACGGCGACAAACCGGCTGCAAAGCAGACCGTGCCCGCCGACGCGACCGGGATCGATGTGCTGTTCCGCGAGTGAAGTGCGAGTGAAGAGAAGGGGAGAAGGAATCGGGCAGGTTATCGTTTTTAGCCCCGGAGGGGCGTGGGGTGGTAGCCAGGGGTGGAGCGAGTCTTCGAGCGCAACCCCTGGTCCACCTCGAGAGAAACCCCAGAAGCTGCGTAGGGGCGACGGCGGCGCGTTCCGTCGCCCCTAGGCGGATTCGATCCATTTTCCCGCATTTGTTCCAGGGGTTGCGCTCGCGAAGCGTGAACTTCACCCCTTGGCTACCATCCGTCGCCCCTCTGGGGCATCAACCCTACCTGTGCTCCCCTTCTCCCTCCTCCGCTTCTCCCTTCTCCCCTTCGCTCACTCCATCGGTTCGTCCTCGCCGGTCCCCTTGTCGCCGTTGTCGTCGGCTGGGAGGTATTCCGCGACGCCGGGCTTCGCCGGCGGGATGTCGTGGTATTCTTCAACCTTCGGGCATTCGTCGGCTCGGCCGAGCAGGTCGCCGCACACTTGGTACTTGAAGTTCCCGATTTGCAGTTCATCACCGGGCCGCAACTTCCCCTCCGCGACACGCTCACCATTGACGCGCACGCCGTTGGTGCTGCCGAGATCGCGGATCACGAGGTAGTCGTGTACCTGCGCGAGCACGCAATGGCGGCGCGACACTTTCTTCGAGTTCAACTGCACGTCGCACTCCTCGTGCCGCCCGAACAGCAGAATCGGCTTATCGAAGAGGATGCTCGGGCCGTCGGCGAGTGAGAGCAAGTGTGCGGGCACGGGCTAGCTCCGGTGGAATCACTCTTTTATACCACGCGAGCGCCGTGTGCAGCAACAGGCTGACGCGGACACGGATCAGTGCTTGGGGTGAAGTGAACCGGCTCACCTGCTAAAACAGCAGACATGACCGAACTAGTTTTCCAACAGTGCCTCAACCCCCAGTGCAGCGGCACCGCCAGTCTCGCGGACACCGCGTTCCGATGCGCACGTTGCGGTGGGCTACTCGATGTTGCCTACGACTGGGACAGGCTTCCCATTCCGAAGACGCTGAAACACTTCGAGGGCAAGTGGGCGAACCGCACGAACCCGCTCGACTTCTCCGGCGTGTGGCGGTTCCGCGAACTCCTCCCATTCGCGCCCGATGACGCCATCATCACCGTCGGTGAAGGGCAGACGCTCTGTCAAAGGGCCGACGCGGTCGCGGCCTACGCGGGTCTGAAGCCTGGGCGGTTGTTCCTTCAGTATGAGGGCATGAACCCGTCAGGTAGTTTCAAGGATAACGGCATGAGCGCGGCGTTCACGCACGCGCGCATGACCGGTGCGACGCGGGCCGCGTGTGCCAGCACTGGGAACACCAGCGCGAGCCTCGCGATCTACTGCGCCGCCACGCAACTGATGCGCGGCATCATCTTCATTGGAAGCGGCAAGATCAGTTTCGGGAAGTTGTCGCAGGCGCTAGAACACGGCGCTCTCACGTTGCAGATTCAAGGCGACTTCGACGACGCGCTACGCCGTGTACAGGAAGTGAGCCGGCAACTCGGTATCTACCTCGTGAACAGCGTGAACCCGTTCCGCCTCGAAGGGCAAAAGACGATCATGTATCGCGTGCTCGAAGCACTGCGGTGGGAAGTGCCGGACTGGATCGTCGTGCCGGGTGGGAACCTCGGCAACGTATCCAGTTTTGCGAAAGCGTTTAGCGAACTCGTGGAGCTGGGCCTGATTTCGCGCGTGCCGCGACTCGCGGTCATCAACGCGACCGGTGCGGACACGTTCCACCGGCTCTATAACGAACACAACCTCCGTTGGAACGGCGGGCGGTTCGACCAGTCGAAGATCGACAGCTACTATGCGTCGCTGGATGCGAACAACCGCAAGGCCGACACGCTCGCGAGTGCGATTGAGATCAGCCGCCCGGTGAACCTGCCGAAGGCGCTCCGTGCGCTCGACTGCTGTAACGGCGTGGTGCGTGCGGTTCCCGACGCGGAGATTCTCGACGCGAAAGCCAAGATCGGCGCCGGCGGTCTGGGCTGCGAACCGGCCAGCGCCGCGAGCGTCGCCGGTTTGCGAACACTTGTGCGCGAAGGTGTGATCGACAAGGATGAACGTGTGGTGTGTATTTTAACTGGGCACGTGCTGAAGGATGCGGACGAAACGGTCGCCTACCACTCCACAGACCCGGCCACGTCCGCGAAGCTCACAACACGGGGCGTGAAGCAGGTCGCGTTCGCGAACCGTGCCGTCCAGGTGCCAAATGATTTGGCGGCCATCGTGAAGATAATCGAGTTGAATGGGTGATTGGCGAACCCCGCCCGCAAGGGCGGGGGTGTTGTCACCCTCACTCCCGCCCTTGCGGGCGGGGTTCGCCGGAGACACTACACATGAAAATTCACATTGCGATCAACGGAGCGTGCGGGCGGATGGGTCAGCGGCTGGTCGCGCTAGCGAAGGAAGATCCGCAGTTGGTGCTCGTCGCGGCCATCGACGCAGCTACCAATCCGCTTCAGGGGAAGGACGCGGGCGAGGTGGCCGGCGTCGGTACCCTCGGCGTGCCGATCCGTTATGACATCCCCCTTGGGCTTCGCGTCGACACGCTCATCGACTTCTCCGCACCTTCCGGCACGATGGCCGTGCTGCCGGTGTGCGTGGACCGGGCGATTCCCATTGTGGTTGCCACCACCGGCCACACCGACGCGCAGAAGGCCGAGATTGAAGCCGCCGCGCACATGACAGCGGTACTCTTCGCTCCGAACATGAGTCTCGTTGTGAACCTGTTGTTCAAGCTCGTCAAGCTCACGGCGGAGACGCTCAAGGGAAAGGGCTTCGATGCGGAGATCGTTGAGCGCCACCACCGGTTCAAGAAGGACTCGCCGAGCGGCACCGCGATGCGGTTCGCGGAGATCATTCAGGAATCGCAGGGTGGTGAGTTCGTTCATGGACGTGAGGGGATCGTCGGCGAGCGCACGGACACCGAGATCGGGATTCACGCGGTCCGCGGCGGCGACAACGTCGGCGAACACACGATCATCTTCACCACGATTGGCGAAACCCTGGAACTGGTTCACAAGGGTCACAACCGCGACAGCTACGCAAAGGGTGCGATCCTGGCCGCGAAGTGGATGGCGAACCGCCCGGCCGGGCGTTACTCGATGAACGACGTGCTGGGGCTGTGAACGATTACCACGCCACGGGACCAGGGGTTTCAACCCCTGGTTGGTGTGCCTCGCCGCTATAATCACTTCCTCCCTCCACCCCAGCACCGGAGACCCGCCATGTTGCTCCGCGTTCGGTCCGCAGTCGCGGTCGCACTGTTCGCCGCGTATGCCTTAGCCATCACGGCGCCAGGCCCCGCGCCCGCCCAGGACAAAGAACTGGTGGCGAAGGCGAAAACGACCGCCGCCGCGAATCTGAAGAAGGCCAACATCGATAAGCCGACGGTCGTGGAAACCACCAACTATCTGGTCGTGGGATCGATGCCCGAGGAGAAGGCGAAGGCGCTCGGCGAGATGTTGGAGAAGACGACGACGCTGACCCGCAAGACGTTGAAGTTCGATGAGAAAGAATCGCCGTGGAAGGGGAAACTCATCGTGTACTTCATGCACGATAACGCGGAGTTCAAGGCGCTGATGCGGCGGGCGTTCCAGATTCCGCCTGAAGGCGTCCACGCCGACCTCCGCGCCGAGCCGGCATTCATCGTCGATCCGGCCGAGGTATCGGGCAAGCAGACCGACGCGGATCTCTACGCGAACACCGCGGCGCGCCTCGCGGGCGAACATCTGAAGGCGAAGGGCACCGGCACGCAGAAAATCCCCGACTGGTTGCGCGACGGGTTTGGCTACGCCACCGTGGCGCGGGCCGAGGGTACAGCCTCGAAGCGTTACGCCGCCTATCGGGCGCAAGCGCGGACAGCGATCCTCGGGCCGAAGGGCGGGAAGTCGCCTGCGCTCGCGGACGTGTGGGGTGACGCGAAGATCGCGAACGGCGATATCCTCGCGGCGAGCTTCGCGGACTATCTCGCCTACAGCACCGCCGCCGCGCCGAAGTTCCCAATGCTCATTGACGGGTTGAAACCGAACGAGAACAATGCGGCCCCGACCATCCCACAAGGACTGGACGCCGCCGGGTGGAAGGCCGCCGACCTGCCGATGCTCGAAGCCGCGTGGAAACGGTGGGCGGCGGGGAAGTGAGCGGGATGTAGCGCGTAACGGGTAGCGAGTGACGAGCAAAGACAGAAGACCACGAGCAATGATTTGCTTGGTCTTCTGTCTTTGCTCGTCACTCGCTACCCGTTACG
>SXGU01095335.1_pt1 | contig 35377 bp, 43 predicted proteins | sample 3174531 | NCBI WGS metagenome assembly SXGU01 (sample SAMN11356863, study PRJNA531348) | freshwater metagenome | isolation source: freshwater sample F1-140 | place: China: Fuxian Lake, Yuxi | collected 2017-12-25 | reverse complement strand
TAGCTGTGCCTAAGGTTCCTGCACCCGTAGCTGTGCCTAAGGTTCCTGCACCCGTAGCTGTGCCTAAGGTTCCTGCACCCGTAGCTGTGCCTAAGGTTCCTGCACCCGTAGCTGTGCCTGTTGCTGCAGTTGCGCTCGTTGTTCCTACGGCTATTGGAGTTTCTACGGTGGTTCCGGCGCCCAGCAAAGTCAGTAGGGTTCCCAAGCCACTCGTGCCCACGTCCGTTTTAGAACTTAATCTTGTATAAGCTATGCACACCATACCCAGCTACAGACCATAGAGGAATTAACCATATCGGGAGGTTATATATGTCAGGTTTGACATAACTCCAGCTGCTCTGCGCGTACGTCATAATAATGCTTTCCGTTATCGCGCCGATTGCTCCGCTTGATATTAAGATAACAGGATTTATACTTTGGTCATAGAGTAATATTGTGGACAATATACCTAATAATATAACAAATAGGATATTATTGTACGATGAGAGCAAAATGACTGCAGCCGCGGCTGCTCCACAAAATATGGTCGCAGTGACAAAGTGCCTAATCATATACTATATAATAGGTTTTTTGTCGCCTCAGCTTCAGGAGAAGACTGGCATGGCATGGGTTGCATTTGTTGTAAGGACATTATGTGATGAGGTGTTTCATTTTATGCTTCATGCGTTATTGCCCTGTACGCGGAATCTAAAACGCTTGGTGCACTCCTGATAGGTAAAAAATTCCGGATATAATCCATCCAATGAGACATAGCGATGGGTCATCTGAGACAGCACCGAACTATAGTCTTTATTCAGTATTTTTACAGCACCATACTCCGTTGCATCATATTGTAAGGGCAAGTTTTCCAGTGTAATCCTCCCTTTTAGGGAAAAATAAACTAGGGAAGACAATATACCAAATCTGACGAGTGGGCCAAATGGTATTTTAAACTCAGAGAATCCTGAGGGAGACCAACGGACAAACCACATTGTGTCATCGTCTGTCATATCCAGCCTATAAAGGCCAGATATGGCTTGCAAACAGATTTGCGTTATATAAACATATGGTATTTCTCCGGCATGTCTCCATTGTCGTGTCTCCATATCATCAACCCAACTCAGTGTCTCATCTTTCTCTTCCATATAATGAAATGGGCTGATGCACTTGATCTCTAGCATACCAACGATATTTTGAGGTAGTTCGTCTTCCGCACCATCTGGAGTGCCAACAACACCATCAGGGCTTACTAAGAGATGTTTACCCGCAAGACCTGCATCTCTTAAGCGTTGTACTATATTTGTCAAGGCGCTCTGTTCCGTCTCGGTAAAGTATTTAGGGATCAGGGATATTATATAATCTAATGGTGTATAAATTGTTCCAACCTGACACACGGAGACCATGTTGTCAACGGCAAAATGTACTAACGCGGGATCCTCGTAACCGACTCCCCACCGCATATGGCCCCTCATCGTGTGAGTTGTTTGAAAAGGCACTTTGTTTAGGTTATCCGTCCAATGTTCACTAATCTCAGCAATAGTCGGATACATGGGCGGACCCTTAATATATTTACCCACGGAACTGGCGGTGCCGTCAGCCTCAGACCTTAATCTGAGCCAGAGCTGACTCTTTTGTACGACATAGAGATAATCATCCTGATCTGATATCTCTGTGTCATCCCGGCAAACGTTACATATGAGGCCTTTCTTCTGCGCAAATTCAGAATATTTGTTAAAACCATGGCTCTTTGTTACTATTTCAAAATCAAATGCGTCACGTCCCACTTGCCAACGGAACCCCTGCGGCAATACTCTGGTATCATCCATTAGTAAGCACTATGTATCAGTTTATATGAAACACATCCTTTCTTAGAGGCTAAGTGTATTATATTAAAAACAACACTACATGACAATTAATGTATGTTTATATTAATCTCCGGGAAGAGCCATACGATGTTGCGTATATTGAATTATTCCGGCAGATCAAAGTATTAAGCGGCGCTGCAACAGAAATCATTGTGGGGTTGAGCGGTAAAGACCTGCATGAACGTGCCACACTTTTCAACACGTGTGGCTACGTATACATGATTGTCACTAATGCAACAACAAAAGCTGTTAGTGATTTCATAAACACAAACTGAATACCTTATAATCTCATATGAGGTTTAGCAAGCCAGACTTCGATTTGATAGAAACTGACCGTGAATACCTCTACCTTTTTGATACAAACTATGCATATCATGTACCTGAAGCACTCCGTGACAAGATATTGAGTGAAGATGCATTCTACGATCTAATAGATTCCCTTGTTCGTCCCTCGTCCTATGACTGTAACTTGGCGGAGTGGAGACTGTTCTCTAATTTCGATCCTGTACCGTCATACTATGCAGAGTGTGCCTGGGCGGTAAGATGTGTTGAGGGACATAATGAGGTTGCCTCCGTTGTGACAGACAATCATGGGCGCGTAGCTATGAACATAGCGTTTACCTCCGTAGAAGACTACTTAAAAGCTGAACTAGAGTGGCAAAATACACGCCCGACGGAGATGCCCGGCTTAAATATATAGAAGAGGTAAAAGAAGCATTTAGATCCGGTAGCTGTGAAGAGGACTTAATCGCGAAGGCCACAGATAGTTTCGCAGTCTACTACAGAATGATCCGATTGTTGGCAGTATATTATGGATAATGGCGATACTAGGCACGCTGGCAGAGATGTATATTAACCTTCTGTATGACCATAGTATAAAGCTTGTCGGAACGCGGGTCATTATCATATAACAAGATAATGTTAGGTAGGTAGTCGCTGTTATACATAAGTTTCTTGTATACCTCCGGTGCCGTATTTTCTGGCATCAAACTCATTAGATAAATAGGATGAAAGGGAGACTGTGTCATCTCAGTGTTGGTAATCCGTGCGTAATGTATAATTTTGTTGAGATCTCCCCTGCTAATTTGCTCATGATGCAATGTAAAGCCTATCATCAGCAGTATCATCCTTACACTATTAAATATATCTTCGTTGCTACCGTCGTTGCTACCGTCGTTGCTACCGTCGTTGCTACCGTCGTTGCTACCGTCGTTGCTACCGTCGTTGCTACCGTCGTTGCTACCGTCGTTGCTACCGCTTTGTCTGTTTAGTGTTATTATATGCTTAAAAATATGTGCAGATATCTGCACAATCATCTCATTATCCATATCTTGTAAATTTGACTGTGCGAAAGCCGTACCGTTGGCGGCCGATATGATCAATATCTCAGCAAGCTGCTCCGGAGTGACATCCATTATATTGTTATGTGATATGTTGTCTAATATCTATTATATGCTATTATATATATTGTGATACCACTGTATTTTTTTAAATAGGAACTGAGTCTCAACCTTACTGTTTTGCTCAAGTCCTATCTTTTCCCCTCTCCACGAGTCACAACAAAAATATGGGGTACTCATGATCCAGTCCCACTGAGCTGTACTGAAACCCCTACGTACGGAACGGAATGTTATGCGTATCACATCAACATCTGTATCACAAAGTAAATATGGCTTCAGGATACATAATATGTCATCTGGCATAGGTACGACTATACAGAGCTTACTAGTCCAATTTAAACTTTGCGCAATATACATAACAGTGTTGCTGAGAGAATCCTTAATCAGATCCATCTAAAACTACACTATATAATATTATGTATGCGTTGTATGTTGCATTATGTTATATACATATAAGCTATATGCTCAAGCTACAAGATGTTACTGCAACATATCAAAATATTGCGCATGCGTGTAATCCAGAGAGTGACTACGAGACCATCATGAGAGATCCACTACTATTAGGTTCTTTACTAGGGACTCGCACAGTTGATGTACCGAAGGGCTGCTCAGTTATAATTTTACCAAATGATCAGACTGTTGCTATTCATACTTAAAATTCTGTAACCCAGCTGCCGTGGAGACATGCACGCTAGAGTTGGATGGCAGCTGGGTTGACAGATGTTACCCATCTCATGCATACATCTCATAGGAGATGAGCAGGCACTCCCAGGCATGGCTAACGGAACCTTACGCTTTATGTGCACCGAAGCGTGCCAGTGTCAGTATAATGTATACTCCCTACAATCAAGAGAAGGCTTATTTTGGTTTCGACAGAACAATAGTGATGTCAAAAACGAGTATCCGGCGGGCGTAACTGAAGTGACTTGTCATTCTAACTGGCTAGTAACCGAGATTAAGTGTCACATTGAAGGATCCGACACAAAGGAAGTCATGTTCGACCCATTTGGTAATAATCAGTGTACATTTCCCCTCGTGTCCAGTGGTAACGGTTGGTGGATATTACAGTTTGATGGCGCTGGTCTTAATTTCACAAAGCTAAATCCTTGTCTACGTTACAATGCTACACAAAAGCATACTGTAGATGTTTTCACTGTCAACTGGAACTATATGACCGTATCCGAAGGCAAAGTATCTATAGCATATTATATGTGATACACTACCATGTTTTGATCTCCTGACAAGTGTTGCGGCTTTGTTCCAAGGGGCTCAAATACTTGCTCTTAGCAGAGACTATGTTACATAACATATCCTGATCAACGTGAGGCAACCACGCCTTACATTCATGCCAAAATTTATTACCAATTAATGCCAGGGTAATCTTGAGGGGATACAAGTAGTGTATGGGTGAATCTTTGTCTGTCATCAATGATTTCAGTGCCGGCGGCAGTAATTCCGCACTGTCTGGTGGCAATATGGACAATAGCTGTACATACGGAGTGACAGGAATGTCTGTCTTGAACGATATATTCAAGTTAATCATATATTCGGTGTCAGTGTCAGGTTTTAGGGCATGACACAAATCCTGAGCACTCGGAGCCACCGAATATGGATAGATCCACGACCAATTTTGGTGTAACCCTAGATAATATTGTAATACCCATATAGTTCCTTGTAAGTATTCAGTGCAGAGAGGTACTAAGTTTCTCTCAAACTCAGCATCATGACGGTATACCCATTTAAGATGATAGTTATAATAACGTATACGCCAGCCCGGTGTACCCATCTGTATAATGTCCGTATACTTGTTCTCCACGTAGTTAAACTCTTCTAACTCCTTCTCATACGGAGTCTTGTGTTGCAGACGAAATTTGAACCGAGACATATCTTTGTACCTCTGTTCGCTCAACTGCATTAAAAGTTCATTCTCAATATATGCTATCTCCTCAAGAAACTCATGAAAAAATGGCATATTGACAGTATAGTCCTTGTTGATCATGTATCCCCTTAAATTCCACGAGACTCGTTTGTAGAGTATAATAATGTCATTTAGCGATCCGCTCTTAATCTTGAGACACGGGAGCCTCGGTAAGAAATCGTTGCCTAGGAAAAAGCATATATATGTATAGTCAACTATGAGCCGTGAATCATGTTCCAGTGAGCCATTGTAGTGATCCGTATTATAGTAACCGTCAAATTCACCTATGGTATTCGTAAAATCAAGATCCTTGAGCATCTCCATAGTAGTGCTGGGGCGCAGAGTGTCAAGCATAATAGAACGGAGCGCGCCGATATTTAGATATACATAGGGATATGTCACTGGATTCAAATCCAACTTATCGCGACCTTGGAAAAATACATTCTCACGTACAAGTATGGCATTCGGTGCATTTAACAAGCTAAGGAACATTAGGTCAGCATCCAGTCCGCACACACAACTCGTCTCTTTATATTTTGGGATCAGATTGCGTCGACGAATCTCATGCATAATCTTATGCTCACCTTCTCCCGGGACTCCTGATCCGCTCAGTGTCACGCTAATATTAGCCCAGTCACGCTTGCGTCTGTCCTCGATGTAAGCCTCAAGATAGGCCTGCAGATTATACATGAATTCCGTGCCTGGACTAATCATATTGAAATCAATGTTGTCCGTACGGGTCGGTTGTCCGTGTTTTATGGCTATGTCTTTTTTTATCTTACTCTCTTTTGCTGATTTAAATCTTCTATCACGTTGTTGATCCATCTTAGCGAACGGAGCTACACCGTCAATGGCTATATAGATCTCATCTGGAGACACAGCTTTGACTATATCCGAAAAAAACTTACACACAGCAGCATTCATATCCTCCAAGGGCATGGCTATGTCTGTTCTCGTAGCCGGATGAATAATGCCGTTAAAATCAAGATATAGGACAATTTTGTCACCATATTTACCGTGTGTATTGACTGGTAATCTATTAGATAGTATGCGAGTCGCATAATGTTTGACCCACCAAGCAAAAAAAGAAGGAACACCCATAAGTTATATGACATATCACATTTCATTTCTTTGAGTCAGGTCAGAGGAGCTAAGTTACCAACCCTCACTGATGACTTCCTCTATATGGTACGTAACCATATGCCTATAATATGATCTAATATCAGTGATTAACCCACTCTGAACGGCAGCACACAGCTCATTGTATAGATGATTGCTTCTGGGCTTTGTGTTGAGGTCTCGCAAACAGAGACCCAACAAGGCATTATTGCGGGCGATAGCTTCAATTAAACAGGGATCTGCCAACAGCTTTCTCTTAACATACACAGATATAGCATGCGCATAGTGGCTTGCTATATCTTGCGGTGATACATAGTATTTGGAAATAAGCGTATCCAAGGTCTCCTTGTAATACATACCATGTAAAGTGTATGCCTCAACTGTCAGCTCAGGATTGTCGGCTAGGCCATGACCTGCCTCCAAGAAAGCATTAAATTTTTGTACAACGGGATGTTCGTCAAGAGACATATAATGGTATAATGCATTCATTTTATATATAATGGATTATCAGCCTGTAACATTCATTAATTGGAAGCGGAAAGCACAACGCTCTGTGCCGCGCGCTGAGTGCATCACCTCATGTAACATTCGAGTCATCAGTTGCTTCTGCCTCGGATACACGGAACTTTAGACCAATAAAATGTACTGGATCTTACGGAGAAGAACATGGCAGAGACGATATGTTTGTGCATAAGTATTCCCTTGTGAGACCCCTATAGGGTGGTGTAGGGTGGTGGCAGTATTGCCCTCAGTGGCGGCATATCATCATAAATATGACGGTCACTCTCATCTAATGCTGCTTTGGCCGTATCGACCAACAAGGTGGCCTTCTTAATTTTAAGTAACATACCGACGTTACACGACAATGTTTTACTATATCTGTCAAATGCAATACTTTGTAAATTACGCATCTTATTAACGATGGTCTTACCCAAACTTACGTCAGATTCCCAATATTGCTGCTCTTGCTGATATATATGACAAATATATAGTTTATCCATAGCCTCAAATGCATCATCTAGGGGAGATCGCTCCCAGAAAGATTTACCTCTAGTTATCTTCTTGTATGTCGTAGCAATTAGCTTATCAGCTTGATCCATTGTCTTGGTGATAATAGCTTCCTGCGCCTCTGCTCTGTGCATTATAAAATATGATAGATCAATTTCGGTTCGATAGCATGGCACCTAATATAAATTTATGACCTGAGGCACAGCCACAGCACAGAACATAAACAACAGTGTGGATTACAAACAACTTTTATACAGTCGTCAGTAATGCAGATTTTACATGTTATTTACCAGATGATTTTTTATATTATTATTTATATTATATATGCCAAGACGCACAATAACCCAAAGAGGTGGAGGCTTGACACCGCAAAGATACTTGAAAAATACGGCTCTCAGCTTCACGAGAAACTGAGCAAGGACAGAAGCTTCCCTCAGATGACAATGAGTGACATGTTGGCTGATATATCTTTGCCTAATCCAAAACACAACAAGAAATACCTAGAGTGGATGGTGAGATCATATATCGACGACGGTATTCGCTTGTACGAAGATATTAAGTCGCGCTTACATTCCGTGGTGGAAGATTATGCTCTATTATTGGATAAAAAGAAGCTAGATGCATGATTGCCGTCGGAACCTTGGTCAAATGAAACAAATATTGAGAATTACTGTGGCTTAAGAGGATGTACTGTTAAGCGTGCAAAGCCAGGATTAGAACAGCTATTGTCAAAATATGTTGCAGTTTTGCCTCAGTTGGAGGCGTCTGAGAGTTACGATGCTAAGGTCTTAGAGACCCTCTCATTAATGTCTACGAGCCATGATGGTGAGGCTGAATCATGTTATTACGGACATGGTTCAACATGGTGCACAGCGAGCACTCGTGGTCAAAATGCCTTCTCTAGATATTACGAGAAAGGACATATCTTTGTCATTGTACCGAAACATCCAGAGTATAAGGGTGAAAATACCAAATAAACATTGATAAGTCGTTAATGCGGTCAGAATGTTCATATATGAATGAGCAAGACGAACCGGTCGGTATTTACTTTCTGCTCGGTAAATACCCCGAATTGTTGGAGCTACCGCCCGTAAAGGATATGATCGAGCAAGGCAGTGACATTCCATTGATTAAAACTACCCCGTTCTTTCTTTATGAGGCTCATTCAACTGGACTATACGCTACGCCGTTGCAAGGATACATATTGGAAACCGAAAAGGACGGAATTTTTATCTTATCCCAAAAAGATGGTCGCTTTGAGCTACAACCGTATGCTCCTAGCGATGCAGATACGGACAGAAAAGCAGTAGATAATATGTCGAAACTTTTGGCCACAAATTTCCATGTATTCCTGACACCGGATGGTCACCGGTTAATAGCAACCGAGGATATCAATGCCATAATGGACATGTTGTTGCGATATGGGAAGGAACCAACAATTATAGGCTCGAGCACAGTGCATGAATTATTTTCAGCAACAAAGCTCGTTCGCGACTATGTAAAAAAATATGTGATCAAAAGGGACAGACGATTGCCACGGGTTGAGTACCGAGACAGTAAATATAACGGATTAGACTGGCCAGACGACTAATCCGTACCAAATCCACCGAATCCCCATATATCAGAAGGATCGTCCAGACTCCATACAGCAGCATTAAATGACTCCTCCAGTAAAGAACCGTTGAGGGCATCTTTCATGGCCTTGGCAGCGGCAACATCACTTGGACCAACCAACAAGTCATCAACTCCCGCAGCCCAACGACGAGGAGCGGCCTGTGTAACGGCCGCTAACATAGGATAGTTGTAAGCTTCACAGGCTACCCAGTATGAAACCACTCTGTAGTTCCATCTCAGTCTAGCTATATCCGTGTAGTGAACGAGCCCATCATATGTAGTGATAGACTCTGGATCCGCGTCACCATCATAAAATAGTGCCGATAATCCCGGACACCGTGCATATCGTAGGAATGCGTCAGTTGTGGCATTTTCTACAAGCAATAGTGCAGTCTTATATTTTAATAGGACTGCAGTATTGTATACGTCCATACTGGCGTTCAGTTCCACTGGATATTTATTTGGGGCAAAAACAATAACCTGCACATCTAGATCAGGACATGCGTATGCCCCTTGTGATGTCAGCTGGGATACAGCATCATATACCGGCACAGAGCTCTGACATTTCGTTATAGTCTTGATTAGCTTGTGCAGATGTGGTACAGTTCTTGTTGTTATGGTATAACATTGACCGTCAAGCCCGATCTGATCAAACTGTATAGAACTGACACATAACATCGATAGCATCGATAGCATCGATAGCATCGATAACACCGAATATCTCATCATAATATAATGTTAAGTGCATCAATTTATGGTATAGTTTGTGCCGGGGATAAAATAAATTATATATAGTATATTCCTTCACATGTCTACAAATAACATTATGACCGGAGGTAGACCTACTGAACAAATCGACGCCGATTTTGACGATCCTACTAAGACCATGGATCTAACATGGGATGGAAAACAGTGGCGTTGGACACATGACGACTGGTATCAATTCCTGGATATTACCCCTGATTATCTGACTGAAAAATGCCGAGCCAAAGGTTTAAACATAGATGAGACCCTGCGAGCATGGAAAAACATGTTGCATTATGTACGGAAATCACGAGCTCCAGCTGTGGAAGAAAATTTGGGATCAAAGATGTGGAACCAAGCTACCGGCACCGAGCAGGAACTTAAATATTTTGAGAATATACCACAGGAGCTAAACCGTTCTATCAAAGAGTATCACAATACAGTAGATAAAGAAGCAGAGAAGACAGCATATCAACAATGCCAGATGAAATCTAATCTTACGCAACTAGAAGTTGCGGAGAGAGGGTTGTGCCATAGTAATGTTTTGTGCCGACCCCCCAAAATCATCGATGGATTAGAGGTAGAACGCACCGTGTATAGTGACGCTGACTACGATAGAGTTGAAGCTTCCACATTGCCGGAATCAGACAAGGACAAATATCGAAGATGTCGAGCACTGGAGGAAACCTGTCCCAAAGAATTTATCGCTGGCACTGAATACGATATCAGTGATTTCTCATATATCTCCAACGGAGGCACAGGCGACTGCCTTTTTATTGCAGTACATCATTACATGCATCTCTGTACACAGCTAGGTGAAGCTATGGGTGCAGATGAAATCTATCCAATGCCCGGTGTGGACATCGGATCCGCCGAGCTTGAACAGAACAAATTGCAAACTTTGGATTATAAGACATTGAAGGATAATGCCAAAATATTGCGCAATAAAGTATGCGATTATTACCGAGATCACCCCAATTATATTCTTTTCGCTGGACGCTCCGTTAAACATGAACTTGCTATATTAAACATGGAGGGCAGCATCTATACCATACCCACTTACATTAAGCAGTACAACGATTATGTCAACAGTCTTGCAGGTAATAATCCCCTTGGTCTAGAAGCAATACCTCCTGGTACAACCAAAGTCTTATTATCTGATATGATACGGTATGCTATAAGTATAATAAACTTAGACACGGTCAAACCAGAGCAGGAAGAGGCATTGGATAACTTTACCGTTGCTATGTATTCTAATTATATTACGAGGATGAGACAAGATAGCACTTATGGTGGCAATGCAGAGATCTCAGTCTTGTCGAAAATACTACAAAAAAATATCTTTGTGGTTCAACTCTCACCGGAGAGTGATGCCGGAGAGGTAAACCTTACGACTAATATGGGAGCTCGGTATGCAGGCAGTGATGATGTCATGTATATCTTCCATAATGCGGGAGTCACAGGTAAGGGATCATTACATTACGAAGTTATGTTTCCGCTGGACTCAAAATATATTGACGGCTCAGTCTTGGATGCTTCGAGTCTCCTGGATCTAGACGCACTGAGTGTTGTCGGTAGCGTAGAAAGCATAGAAGTCGATGACGAGGGCCTCGATCTTGTCCGAGTGTTTATGAGTGATCAGTGCGGACTAGATATGGATAATGAGGATGAAGATGTCATTGTCATAACATTGGAAGGTTGCCTGAACGAACCTGATCTAGATCGTGGGCACGCAATTAAACTGTATTTTAATCATGGATTACAATATGTCCGTAATGAGGCTATTTTTGGTGTGTTTCATGATACGCTATTTAGCACTGATACTGACATAGATCGTGACACATTATTCGAGGCCTTGTTGCCGACCAGTGCTTCGGATGGGATTGATGTGGTTACGCACAATATTATACCATATATGAACGAACCCAATCGGAATATTTTTCATATACAATATATGGAGTGGTTTAATATGCTTAATTCCGAGCAGCAAGAGAAGCTCCTGCGCAAACTGTTAGACATGGCTGTTAGCTCAGTTAATCCTAAAACATATGATCCCTCAGACCCTCCAGATACATATAATCAGGATGCCGAAAATCGGTTAATCTTATATACTACGGCAACAGGAACAGTACAAGATATTGTAGCAAACATAGTGCCCTTCCCAAATCCTGATATTAACGAGACAATTTCTGTGGTGCATGCCATGATCAAAGTCCGACGGAGCTATGAGGGAATTTTAGGTGAAACTGTACAGCTAGAAGAAGATATGTTACAGCAATATAAAACCCATTGGAATCTAGACGAGGAGGATGAACCCAACTATAACGACGATGATGACATCGAACCGACACTGGAGATAATGCTAATACGACAAATAGCTGAGACTCTCGAGGGTTTTATCAAAGCTGATGTATCAGCTGAGTTAACCCAGTTAGTATTTTCAATGAGATACCATATTGTCCGTGTATATAGCCAGATGCTCCCTATGATTACCTTAATATGTAAGAAAGCCAACACATCTGCACCACCAATATTGATACCAACTGCAGAAAATACGACACTATATAATTTAATGGATTGCGTCGCCGTTATGGAAAAATATATTAATGTTACACATGACCCAATCTAATGTATTATTTGTTATAATCCACTATATCGTGACACTCGTAGCAGAAAGTGCCCTCGCACAAGCAACATTTTACATGCCCGCAATTAGTGTTCCATTTACCAATACCCCATGCTTCTACCTTGCCACACCGATCACATCTCCCGTATTTCCCCACATGTCCAACCCAAGGGAAACCACAGCACTTCGGACATGTATGCATATCACGCTTTGTGCTATATTTATGATTCGTTTGTACGTACCAATCATAAATATCCACAGTTTGTGCATCGCAAATACTACATTTTTTTACCAATATATCAGCTACACCCAGTTCGTGTAATCGCTCCAACGGTATGTTGGATTTTTCTATCAAGATACTAACCGCGTGCAATATCTGCTTCTCCATTAGGATAATATTGCGATCATTTTAATCATGGGCTGTTACCGTCACAGTTACTGTAGCCTTGTGTTGCCCATCTGAAGCAGTCGCAGTGATTGTGCTTGTACCGAGATTAGCCGCATATACAAGCCCTGATGTCACTGTTGCTACCGACACATTGCTGCTGCTCCATGTAACCTCCTTGTCTGTAGCATTGCTCGGTTCCACGATAGCTTTAACTAGGCGGATAGCCCCACTCTTGAGACTAAAGGATGCAGTATTCAATACCACAGACGTAACATTGACAGGATCCGTAACAATAATACCTATACTTACTGTTTGCCCCTGTGCAGTCGTAGCCATAATGGTAACTGTCCCATGCTTACCTATATTAAAATTAACGTCAGTATCAGTGTGAGTTATTAGAGCTACTGCCGGGTCTGTACTCGACCATACAACTGAGCGGGGATCAACACCTTGCACAGAAACATTAGAGACAATGTCTCCGGGGCACAGATGCAAGGGATTCTCAGCAATATTTAAGGACACAGGCTGTGCTGGTAGTTGCGGTACTATAGCTGGAGACAATGGCATGTCTGGCGGAGGCGATACGGGAGATGATACATGTGCGCTATCGTTAATAACAACATTACCAGATCCAGAAAATACTGTTACCTGGCTTTGGAATTTGCCATCCACTGTCGTGCCAGTTATGGTTGCGGCACCATCAAGCAGAGCTGTAACTATGCCAAGTTTATTCACAGAGACGATCTCAGGATTATCACTTGACCACTCTACTGCTTTATTTGACGCCCGTAACGGTGTTACTGTTGCGGTGATTGGTGCTCTTTCGTTTAGCGCTAGGGATAATGTCTGTGGACGAAGGCTAATGCCAGATACGCGAGTCCGAACATTAACCACAACACTCGCTATTTGGCTACCCAGCTTAGCTGTCACAGAAGCATTACCAGTAGATCGCGCTGTTAGCAACCCAGTATTGCTAACAAAGACAGCTGAAGCACTACTTTTCCAAAGAATATTACCAGAGTCCGCACCTGTTGCTACAAGCTGATACTGTTCTCCCAGATTCATAGTAATATTGTTCACATTTAAGGTTAATGCAGCCGACATAATATATACTATATAGCACAAATCCTTAAATATTTATTTATTATATAGCTCAGTGTCTCATGAGATGGCCACAGGCGTAACACCGATAAATATCCTTGTCCTTATCTTTCTCAGAGTGTGTCTCCGGAGACTTGCATTCGGTACACAACACATTGCTCTCAATATATAACTGCAAGATATCTTGCAGTGTTTTTACTGCAAATCGCCCCGGAATGTAGAGTTCCCCACCTTTAATCCGTGCGTTTAAACCCAAGTGTTTCGAATAATAAGATCGCAGATCGGACATAGTACGATAAATTGCTTCAGAGACCCCCTGTAAATTACATACAATTGTAGTGCCTCCCTTAGCGTCGGTTGTTATTACATATAAGGGTTCCATTTTATATCTGTAATATGGATCGTCACACCCATTAACATTTATCATACCTTCACTATTATCCTCAAACTCAATGTCCATTAATCTGATGACAGATTCAATTTGAGGGTGGACATACATTCAGTCAGCGAATGCACTTTCCGTTGGCTATTATGATCCTTGTGGCGTTCCTTTTCGTGCCACGATGTTACATGAGTCCTTGCTTTGTGGCGTGTCAATATATTACCATCAACATCATCTTCGTGTACTGTATACATCTGATATTTACCTAGAGGTATGCTGTGGCTACAAGAGCTATGTCCTGCAGCCACCGGATGTAAACGGCAGCATTCATGGCATTTCTTGAGATTAGGAGCTTTGATCATTGAATGACGCTCACATAATCCATCATATATACCTAAACCATAACACTTCTTGCGAGCACACTTGGCACTCCTACAGTACATCTTATGGTCTATGAGTGACTCGTGACAAGTTACACAGTGTCCCATATATAAATAATATCATGCTCTCATTTTACATATCTACCAATATAGTATCTCTTGAGTAATATCATTGCTTTTTTACTGTGATAACCCATATCTATCGCGCAATCCTCGCCATTCTTTTTTAAGAGACAACCGGAGCCTGCAGGATGATATTTCGCATAGTTCGTTACATCATAGACCTTATGATGTAAAAGAACAATAATTTTACCCTTTGCTATGAGCCCTTCAATGTCGATTCGTGTATATGACTGTTCATTGAACAGGTAACACAATAACCTATCCATTATATAAAATAACCACTCAATTTACACACTGAGAGACACGCATGTGCGCATCTGACGCCCTTATATTTACATTATCTGGCAGCATATGACACTGTTCTCTCTCCATGAAAACTTTTAAAATATTAGTAGCATCGGGTCGCTGGCGTTGACTTATTATTGGATCAGTTAGCTGCATTAGTAACTCAGATATACTGGGTGGTACGTTGCGTAAGTTAGCTGATATACAAGGAGCATATCTCATTATCATCGTTGAACAATAGCTTCTTTGTGTAAATCAGGTATACCACCTGCCCAAATGACCACCAGTCTGCCGCCATCATACTACCAAAATGCCCAGTTCGCACCAGAGGATCCCTATATCCTTTAGTACCATGCCTCCCGCTACACGAAGAACTCAGTTCGCTATAAGCGAACCCGTAATCTATGATGGTTAATTTTATTTTATGATCAGACAGTAACAGAACCATAATATTTTCCGGTTTTACGTCACGGTGAACAAACCCTGCCGCATGAAATTCTGCAATACCCAAGGCCAACTCGCTGCATATATTGTATTTCTGTTGTAGGATGCAATACATCGGATTGGATAAGATCAAATAAATCTTTACCCTGTATTAGATCCATAATAATGTAGAGATAACTCATATCAACACCAATAAAACACCCATAATAATTGATACCGTGAGGTAACCGCAATGATTTTAATGCGTCTATCTCATTATGTAATACGGCTTTTGTTGCGGTGTTATAAGGCGCTCTTTTTACTGCCACTAGTTTCGGTAGATCAACCTCTAATGTAGTTCTAGCTAAGTCTGTGACAAAAGCAGAATATACTACACTGTACGCCCCGTTGCCGATATCTTTGATACGTATAAAATAATGTGGAACATTATGGTTAAATGATTTATACATTATGTATATCATCAGGTATCACATTATATGCAGCTGTATGTTAGTTGATGCGTGTATTATAAATTGAAATCCGTATGAATGTAATGTCATTCAAGCGTACTCGTGTGTATTATCGAAACAAGTTTTTGCACATTGGACATCTTCAAACACTTTTCCATAATAACAATGTAGCTAGGGAACACGGAGGTGTCTGCTATGCTATTATTGATGACCGTCAAGATGTAGCTAGAATTCGTGATATCAAAGAAGATTTTATATATCTGGAGCTGGACAACATTGAGATCGTATCTGTCAACAAATATAGCAAAAGAATTATGGATTATACTCTGGACTTAGTTCATCAAGGAAAAATCTACATTAATTACTGCAACAGCATAGAAAACGATCCGGACAAAATAATCCAACACATACGCGAGCCTCATATGCATTTTCGTCTCATGTTGAGGTGCCAGAAGGGCAGCGACCCCTCTATCGGTTACACCAAGCCTGTCACCGGAGACATGAGCTCCCCGTTGGTCTTAATGTTCCTATTTGACTACATTATTAAGGTACTTGATGCATTACTTGACATCACCGATATCATCAGTACATCCACAACGGAAGTCACAGATGTGCGAGATCCCAACATCTCGATCTTTTTCGATCAAATGATTAAATTGCAGTATCATCGCCTAGACACATATTTCATACAGGGCTTTAAGTACTCCAAGAAAGATTGGCCGAGCTTAGACGAGCGTGATCCCTATCTACTGACAATTAAAGGTCTTAAAGCAAGACATATACCAAGAATAGTCCTGTATGCATTTTATATTCACGCCACTCAGATGGGCACCATCAAAATTATCTACCTCAGTAATTTCCTGCGTAATTATCTTAACCGAACATGTGACCGAGTGTTTGGAGTAACATGTCCCATTAAGGTACAAATTACTAACTGGCCGGATAAATATACAGAATACATTTGCAAAAATATCAATCCTCTCAGAGACTCGACGGAGCTTCGTCTATGTCCACTATCAAACACAATCTATATGGATCAGTCCGATTATGGTATCGATAATGCCACAAAACTAACGAAGGGCCGGTATTGTCGGCTCAAACATGGCCAGTTTATACATTGTGTTGACGTTGAGGTTGACGAAAAAGGCCCAACACTAATACATGCAGAATTTGTGAACTCCACAGACAAAGCTAAACGGTGTGTCCATTGGATCTCCTCAGAATGGGGTCGAGAACCTGTCATGGTCTGTTTTGTGCTCTATCAATGGTTTTATACTGGACAGAATACCTTGCAAAAACCAAATATTGTCAAAGGGTATATTGAGCGTTCTGTTTTCGAACACCTAGACAAGATCTATCAGCTGGAACGCAACGGGTATTATGTCTACGATGAGACACTATCCCGTAAAAACAGTATGCCAACTTTTATACGGATATGCAAGATCAAGAACTAAGGAGCTGCCAGCAGCGGTATCAAGTAGCGTATCACGCGGAACTACCTCGTAGATATCTTCTGGCCAACGCACACCGAGGCGATATCCGTCTAGCATCTGCACAACAAGACTAGCCCCAGATGAGGCTACGATAGGAACAGGTTTCCGGGAATCCCAAGCATTGAGGGATCCAATGTTACACAGAGAAGCAACGCCACTAGCGGCCAAATATACACTAGCTCCAGGCACTAGCTGTCGCAGTTTGGCCTCACGCATATCCTGTGTCATTTGTTCGATACTTTGCAACTGTTTCTCCATATCCTTGAACTCCTGGGAGGCAACATCCATACTCTTGACATATGCGGTATAATCGGGGATTGTTATGAGGTTGAGTGAGAACTCTTTCGCCATCTACCGTTGGCGGCGATTTTTCCAGCGGCAATTTACACACCCATCTCTGCCGTAATAGTTCTACGGCACATAGGACAATGTCTGTATTAAAAAGCATAGCAAAAAGCATAGCAAAAAGCTTGCATGAGCCTATAATAACAGCGCATAGTAGTAACATTATCACAGCGAAGCCGAGAATTACCGGAAGAATCATTATGAATACTGTTATAATCTGCATAGAATGACAAGCATCCTTAGATGCCACACAGTGGTCAGAGACAGACGCTATCCACAATCCAGTGATGTAAGAGAGCAGTTCTGATAACTTGAGGATAGACAATGGAAACCTATTAACCCAACGGATCTTCCTCCAGATATTCTTCCTCATGACACATCCCGTATACTGTGCTTTTTGCACAATATCAATAAAGACAATCAATGTATAAATTCCACAGGAAACTATGTAACTGAGAAATACTTTACCAATGACACTATCTCTTTCATCAGCTATCATAACCACATAAGAGTAAATATAATAGATGAGGAATGAACCGGAGAATAGTAGGTTCATTAATATGTTCACGCATATAGTACTGTCGGTGATAGTTTCCGAGTCAGATGGCATTATATTATAGTTAAAATCATTTTTGTTTCACCTATGTAAAATGTTTCGTGCAATATAATATATGTCCACACCAAAACAACTGCGACAAATATATAGTGCCATGTTATTTCTCGGTAGGCCAGATAATTATATCTCAGCTTCGGGATCAATGTTCCTGTCCCTATTACAAGATAACTACATTTACACGATATCTTATTCGCCCAACGGAGGCATGTATATTTTCACAATAAATAGTCAGTATGTAACAGTAGGACACGAGAGCGACATACTGAAAGCCCTAGATAGCCTACACAAAGGTCTTGTTGTGGAACCCTCAAATATGACATATATATTACATCGACACACACTTATTCCAGTGTGGAGACCGTAGATAAAATATATCATGTTATTATATCTATGCTATCTTTGAGAGACATATATAGCACAATATATCCAAATATAAAGGAACTTAACGGTATAAGTAGAATTGATACAGCGTTTAAGATGTTGCAAACTATGGTGGATCCCAAAAATATCGTGACAATGACAAGCAGCTCGGGTACTACTAAAACAACAGTACTTTTACACGTATGTCTTGATACAGTTCCGTGCCTGCCTAAAAAATTTACTATCGTACGAGGATTTGCTGGTAAATATGAAGTTGCTATGTATTCTGGCAGCAACAAGATAATTGGGATTAACAATATAGAAACTGACCACAAAGCCCCTTTACCAATATTACGCGGAGAATACGGAATTAAACTGAAGGATAAGGGAGACCACTGGCAGCAGTATGTTGATGATGTTATTTCTGGTGACAAATACTTTGGTGACTTCAAAAATATCAGTAATTTATGTATATTAACGGCAGCACTGCTGGGAGTAGAGAAATTCACTCTATCAGATCAAGCTACATCGGGTTGCTTAGTGGATGCTAAATTTGGAACAAATATATATCTCACTATATTACGTTTACTTGTCGGTAAGCTATCACTATACTCAAGCATAGGATTTGTACATACTAAGCCAGATGAGATTCGGTTATACTTTGAAAAAGTGTCACAGATGACATATAAGGAGCTCCTTGGCGCTGATGCTGAAGAACAATACAAATTCTTGCATAATGTTCCGTTACACATTATAGTCAAGAACTATCTTGAGGTAAATCCTAGCTTACCTGTCAATATCTGTAACTTTATGGAACATTTGACAAAATATATCAACACTGCAGTATACTACAATAACTCCAGCTATGTACGTATTGTAAACACTGAAGGGATCCAGAAGCTATTTAGCTCCCTTGAGCATTAACACACCGAAAGCATCGAAAGCATCGAAAGCATCAACAAGGAGGCTCACGATTGCATATAAAGCATGTAGTAATGTCACTTTGCTAATGCTTTAGGATTTTATATATTGTATATGACCGGTGGTCTAATGCAACTTGTTGCGTATGGTGCGCAAGATATCTATCTTACAGGTAATCCGATGATTACTTATTTTAAGGTAGTTTATCGTCGACACACTAATTTTGCGATGGAATCAATTCAACAGACCTTTTCTGGAACCGCCGAGTTTGGTTCATCTGTGACAGCGCTAATTTCGCGCAACGGGGATTTAATTAGCAGTATGATGTTGGAAGCAACCTTACCAACACAATCAGTTGGCTATAGATGGACTGACAATGTTGGCCATTATCTTATGAAAGAGATGACTAATTTCCATTGGCGGTCAAACTATAGATACACATTATTCTGATTGGTTAGAAATATGGTCACAGCTTTCGGTTCCGGCTGGACAACATGCTGGATATCTTCATATGATTGGTCAGGATGAAAAGACTCATTAGGTCAACCAACGGGGCTACAGTTAGCAAATTCCTATGTCAATACAAATGGTGGTAGAACCATCTATATACCTTTACAATTTTGGTTTTGCCGAAATATAGGTCTTGCTTTGCCGCTGATCGCTCTGCAATATCATGAGGTTACATTACAATTAACGCTACAGTCACTCAGTAACTTATCAATGACACAAACTGGCATCAGAACCACACTAACCAGTGGTCTGATTGATCTGAGATTGTGGGTTGATTATATTTATTTGGATACAGATGAACGACGCGTTTTGCCCAGGTTTCACATGAATACCTCATTGAACAACTGCAATCTACGTGCGATATTAATATTAATGGCAGTAACTTGTCTGTTGATTTGCATTTTAATCATCCAATCAAAGAATTGATATGGGTGTGTCGTGCTACAGCTAGTAGCGCAGCTAATCAGTGGAATAACTACACAACAACTCAAGCCGACACCACGATATTACCTATAGTAAATATTATCCCTGCTATTAGTCTAACAACAACTGCGGCAGGCGAACATATATGGGCTGAATCGTACAACGGTTGGCCCCGAATAATAACGGTGGCATCGTGGACACTATGGATAACCCACAGTATACCTCATCAATGACTCATATACCACATATTCACGATATTCACGTCGTACAGAACACGCAAAGCGAGAGCGGCACCCATACCCACACCTATAGTGGATCCAACACCACACACGACACATTCGGCACTCATAATGCGACCTCGATACTTGATTGGGGTGGCACTACAAGCACAGAAAACACAGGCCACACTCATCCTATTATATATGACATAAATACCGGTAGCACAGATCCGCTTGGAGGGCACAATCATACCTATTATGTTCCCTACCTTCGCACCGACGATACACCGATCACATCTATGGATTTCAGTATGAATTATGGTAACGGACATTTACCTAATGTGCCGGTTAGTAACGCTACAGCCACAACTTTGACACCAGTTCTTCCCAATTTGCTGACACACAGCTACGCTAGCTTCAGTAACATCCAGTCACAATTTTACAACTGGTGGACAACTGCCATCAGAAGCCGTAAACCCTGTAACAACTGCCAAGTTACAGCTAAACGGACAGGATAGGTTTACCTGTCGCAAAGGATCATATTTCAACTTAGTGCAAACTAACGTTCACACAAACAAACCTGATTCCAGAGGTATCAATGTATATTCTTTTGCACTAAAACCGGAAGATCATCAACCTTCAGGTTCATGCAACTTTTCTCGTATCGACAACGCCAAATTACAACTCAATCTAGCGATAACTAGCGGTATTGTTAAGGTGTACGCAATAAATTATAATGTTCTTCGTATCATGAGTGGTATGGGCGGTTTAGCATATAGCAATTAGGATAAATCGAGAGCGACATCGATCTCATAGTTTTGCTTCGGTTAGCTCATAGTCCCCTTTAATATATTTATACAGAGTGCCCAGTACAAAATAAATTATTACTATCCAGCTCCCTTGAGCAATTAAGAACTCCACTTACGTGTTTTAGCGGAACCAAGAAGCAAATCATAACATTCCACATTGTGTTTGTCGTAGAGCCTCTTATGTAAATTACTCAAATAAAAACTTCGTCCACTAGATTTACTGTTGCCCTTCGGAGGCATAAATTCATCTCTCTCCGCGTTATATTGCTTGCTTTTACCATAGGCCTTATTAATCATATGATTTTCGTGCATACTATGACGCAGATCCATCCTTATATTCCTGCAGCGTATTATTTTTCTAGGATATATTACGGGGGACTATGAGTTTGATGTTCTATTGCCTCAGTTAGCTCATACTCCCCTTCAATATATTCGTACAGTGTGCCCTGTAGACGGACAAATTCCCCTGTACACAATAAATTATTACTATTTAACGGAGGTATGTCATCACTCTGATCACATGTCTCTGCTAATTCTCCGTCACGAAATATGTTTATAAGAAAACCTGAACCGGATTCTTTGTAATAATAATGTAAAGCAAGCAATAGATCGTGACGTGATGTAAAGCAAGCAATAGATCGTGACGTGATGTAACGATAGATAACGGAATATAGTTAGGGGAAGCTTCCCTTAGGACGTAGTAATCCATGTATTAGATCTGTGCCTTCATTTTTTACCAAAGCATAGTTTCGGTTGATGGAATTATTATCTATCTCGTGGATGCGGCACCTGTACGATACAACACCTTTTCAAGGCTTGCAATCGTCTGCGGATCTGACAGCCACGTGCCAACCCGACGAATGACAATGCCCGTCACAAGCACAGCTCCCGTGGCCAATAGAGCGGTAGGACTAACATTCATATGTTGTAAGAAAGACAGAGACTTCTCTTGTGGACCCAACAGTTGAGGCATATACTCGATAATACAAGTACCCGCCGTGGTGAGATATCGCATAGCATATAGTGTTCCAACTGAAGACAAGGCCAACCCAGTAATTTTACCGGATTCACCACCGGCACTCATAAGAGTACGCGCGGCAGAAGTATCACTTGAAGAGACAGACATTGCGATATATTGCTGTTCTGTGATTTAAGTCTCCCATTATGCTAGACTAACCTAATTCAATAGTGTTAACTCCGGGCAACGGAGCGGACGGTAGACATATATGGAAATGTTTATCTGTATTCATGATCCCTATACATTTACCTTTATGCAAGACCTGACCGAAGGGTACAACGCCACCCTCTAACAACGAGTGATACAAGTCATCCAATATGGGAACATGCCTCGTATTGACATTGCACAACATGTCATGATCTGCTTCCGATGCAAGCTCCCCAGTCTTCTCGTCATACTTATGTTGCGGCCGACAGCGCGGATCTTGCTTAAGAACACAGGGAGTACCAGTACATACATTTATCCAACCCTCCGCATGCCTCCGTGTAAAGCCATCAATATCCGGTACTTTAACATTAATATAGTTGTCCACACTAACTTTCCTTATGCCTTCCGCATCCTGTAATTCTCCAGCACATACTTTTCTCGCATGATCCAAAGCTTGGTATGTAGGAAATGGATAATATGACTTTAATGCAGCAAAATACCCTCTTGGACAGATAGACATATAATATTACGTAGTATTAATATATTACGCTACAATAGCTTCTAATGTTCTGCTATCGAGCTCTCCGTTCCAATATCTCTTTAATGCTACCTGAACTAGGTTATCCTGCCCATGTGTAGCCATAGAAAATAGAGATATGCTGGAGTAAAATTTTGCCTCATCATTCCCGAAGATGTCATGAAGAGAAGACTGAGACTTTAATACTAAATTAACACACGCCATCAAGCGCGCACCCAATATTGGGTGCGCTATGTAAGCTTTTGCTTCATCTATCTCAGTAATCCCGTAGGTTCTACTATTTAGGCTGGGCGCTGCAGCTATCCTAATCTTGGCATGTTGAGGGAAAATATACCAAATCCAATGCGTTTTTTTCTTGCCTGCAGTAAGCTCCGCTATTACTTTAGAATACACTTTGTCCTGTGCTACAACAAATCGTTGGAGATTAAAGGGATCAGAGGCAGAGACTACTGTAGATGCGGCTGATGTTGATGCTGACGCAACTGGAGCAACGGGACGCGGTGGCGCTCTAGGTTTTTGTACCGGAAACTCTTCTTCAATGCTAATACCGTAGTTTATATACTTGAAATCCTTGTGTTCATTCATAGCCGCACTGAGCAGTCCAGGAGATATACAACGCTCACGACGCGCCTCACGTACAGTAAGACTCAAGATCTCGCGACACACATGGATTATTATGCCACTCATCTCTGAGCTCAGCACATTTACCACATCGCGATTCAACAGAGCCTGGGACAATACTCTCTGTCCAAGCTCGCCCGGGATATAGCGAGGTATATCACCCCATGCCAAAGATGATATATTGTGATGCAGAGTATTCAGGATACCGTCAAGATACTCTATGCCATCCTCCGTCAAAGAAAAATCTCGTGCGTTTTCTGTATTGGAAAACGCACCTATAATAACCGGAACGAAATCCTCTATATCGCACTGAAATTTCTGTATGTCATGATGAGCTGTAGCTTCTTCGTTAATAATTACCCGAATAGGCTCAGGCAAATCCACACAAGCATAGGCGTATGCATATGGCGCATCGGAGCCGACGAGACGCAACCCAATGTTTTGATAATGAGCACGGGGATTGTTCGCTATTATCATGTAGTGGGTAAACCCATTATATTTAGTGCTCATGTTGTATAACTCGCCTGTCTTCATATTGAATAGAATTACTCCAATACTGTATATTTTCCCCAACTGAGACAAATCGTACTCAGTGGCCCAACGGCTCATTAACGTGTCGTGATATAATTTATATCTACCTTCCGCTACTGTAGCCGGAGCTGCACCATACTCCGTTTGATGCATGGCCACAATCTTGTCATCATGTACCGTCAATATTGTTTTTGCTAAAACTTTCCTGAGATCAGTGTATGTTACGCCCAGAGGTATGCCTCTCATCCTGTTTATAACATTCAATCCTGCTGCAAAACAATAATATCCGCAATGACCACCTCCTCCAGTTTCCACAAGCACATGTTCATATTTAGGAACCACTTCATTTAATTTTACCGCGAGAGCTTTTATTTGGCCACGAGCCTGACCTGCGCCATCAATGGGCACCGGTGGCGCGCGGACAGCTGGTAAGCGGGCTTTCGGAAACTTAGACCCAAGAGTAGCACCACTCGTACTTGCAGCACCGCTTGCAGCACCAGAAATACTATGTCCAATGCCAGGGAATGGTTTAGCTAATTTAACTATAGGCTTATCTGGAGCAAGAACCTTGACTGACGTCGGTGCTGGTGCTGCAGCACCACTTGCAGCACCAGAAGCTAACAATTTAACCATAGGCTTATCTGGAGCGGGAGCCGATGACTGAACCTTGGCTGACTTCGGTGCTGGTGCAGCAGCTGACCCAAGAGTTGCCTGTAGTTCTTTATTATGCAGTATCCCAGATTTCACTATCAGGGCGATAACGTTATTACGAAGCATACCATTCAGCTCCCCTGGGCTCGGTAAAAGTGATCCGAAATATCCCGAAAACTCCGCAACGGCGCGTTTTAGATTAATGACATTTAAGCCCCCAGTCATATCGGTTTTGCCCTCACATGCAAGCTCTAGCCGTCGGTATAACTCTTCTCTTGTATATTGTGGCATATAAATATTGTGATATATTTTTCTTCCTCGACTTTTGGGGTTTGAATAAGCAAAGAGCGCACAGGTAGATGTAACTGAGAGATTTTGCGCTACTTCATCCTGAACCCAGACTTAACAGCGCCAGTGAAGCTGGTTACGCTGGTGGGAAACAATTGGCATGCCGCGCTCGGCGGTTCAAAAAAGAAATGAAACGCTTTTATATATAAACCCATGGATCAACGCACTGGTCTTGTGTCTGATAGTATTACTCCCATGATGTCCAAGCTTAAATTAAACTTTTCCAAGGAAACTGTAAACGATACCATGAAATCAGTGTAACTTGCCTACTGGGATTACCTAGATAACTACAGTCAAAAAAATAAGCGCCGATATCCTCACGTACATATGTATGTCTTCTTGCTTAGGTTGATGGAATATCATAAGGCAAGCCCAGCTGATGTCAGCAACGCACATACGTATTGCAAACTCTATGATAGGTACAAAAAATCGTTACCCACAGCAGGCGTAATACTACATTGCAAAGATCAATTCGTAGTAGTTCGGATGAAGACTGCAAAGATCTGGAGCATGCCTAAGGGCAAGAAAGATAACGGAGAGACAAGCGAACAGACAGCAGTACGCGAATTTATGGAAGAGACTGGCATAGATCTCGAAGATCTCATCACAGAAACCACCCCACACAAGAGCATACTTAAGACTGTGTTTTATATTGTTGAGGCAGACAGCATGCAGAATAAATTTCACGGTTACAATGTCAATGAGATTGGCGAAGTTAAATGGGTTAGTATTGGGGAAATACTCACTGACACCACAAAATATAGCCGACAAGCTACAGCCGCCGCCGAAACACTGCTAACTCATCTGGCATAACGTATATATTACATTTATTTTATATAACTTTGAAATCTTACGATTCATAGTACAGAACATATACAACTTAGTGCATTATAAACAAATATAATGCACTCGTTTATAATCCGGAATTAAAGGATTTATCAGTATTAAAAAATGAACAAAAATTACGGATGATGGATGTTTTGTACAAAGCAATAATATCAGACGAATTGAGACAGGACATATTGGAATACTATTCCGTAAACAGTAATTTACCGTATGTCAGTGGATCGTCAGTGTTTCCCTGCCGACGCCGGCTCGATAATATCTCCACAAGTCTGGAACAAAGACTAGTACACGAGTTAACCGTAACGCTATCTGGTTATTTCACAGAGTTCAGTGCTGACCCTCGCAATATACGGATCTATGAGTCTCATTATGGCATAGTCAAACCGCATGTTGATGTGGCTGTGTATCCAGAAGATACTCACACATGTATTATTTATCTAACCGACACTTTCGATGGCGGTGTCCTGACAGTAAAAACTAAGAGAGATCAAGCACACATACTATCACACGGAGAGGAACACAAGAAATACCTGTGCGTCACCCCTGAACCGAGAGAGACCTACGGCATTTTATTTCAGAAGGGTGTCATCCATTACACAGATGAGCTTCTGGGAGGTCGTAAGGTCATTCTGCTCATCGACTGTCGCTGTACATGATTGCGTTCAAACGGCCATTTTAGAAAGTTATATAAAATTATATGAGTGCGTGCTGTAAATGCAACCGAGTCGAAGACAATACTGGTCGCTCTATACTTAAGTCCGCGTAGCTGTATCCTTTGCAATGGCGAGATTTGCTTTGGGTGCCGTTACAATACTGTAACCAAAGACTGGTCACGAGATGTCTGTTATAAAACGCAACCGCCGGCTGAAGCCACCAGAAGACAAACCGTTGCCGCGGAACAGCGGAACAGCGCGCAGCTGAACTACGACGTCCGTACCTGATTATAGGATAATACATTGTTAGTGCAAGAGGCTGTACCTTTCCCCTATCTGTTTTAGCGGAAGATCGTCAGTGAGCACATTGCATTCCCTGGTATCACCATCATTAAAAGATAATGTTTTACCAGTCTTAGAGCTGTATCTGCTAGTTCTCCTTAATTTACCGTCAATGGTGCCGCACCGGTATTTCGGCTCTCATGGGATGACCGTTGCCGTCAGTATAAACATCATCTTCCTGGCATATATTGCTTTCGCCAACACTTAAATCTATCTGCGGGCATACAGCATTAACACTTTGTTTCTTTCGACGCACCCCATCCTTACAAAAATATCGATATGGTGGTAATTTACAAGATTGTGCTATGGCTCATCACTCAACATGTTACATGCGCCACTAGCAGGTTGTGGTTTACATGATTTTACTCTTGTATTATATTGACTAATCCTGTTAGTCAGAGTAGCGTCACAATTATATTTTACAGGAGGCCTTGTGCAAATATATCTTTCGTCATCTATTAGTGCAGGGCTATATCTCATGTCTAACCACATGTCCTCAAGCTTTCCATCATATATTATCGGGATAAGATCATCTAAGACCGATTTGCTATCGTACTGTAATCCGTCTATATACATTGTATATGTCCCGTCAGCATCCCGTATTTTACAACGGGGATTTAATATCTCAAACCGTGCTATAAGGTCTGTTGTGTCTGTATTGACGTCGCGAACCGGCACATATATGTATGGTGCCAGACTCTTACGAACGTCATTCAATACCCTAGGAAAAGTTTCAATAAACCATCGCATAATACGATCCAATCCAGTTAATCCATACTGCACATACAGAGCACCAAGCAGAGCCTCAAAGGAATCAGAGCAGTGATTATGCTGGGCTAAACTTTTTGTTGGCGATATATCATATACAGTATCACAAATATTTAGGTCATGCGATAATTGGCGGAGGTATATGTTTGTCGTGACTTCTTTTTTCACCTTATCCAAAAAAAACAAGGTATTACGGGTGCCATTAAATTCGCGGAAAATCTCGACGATAATCATATATAACACCTCATCACCGTAGAATTCCAGCACATCGTAACTTAAATCCTTGTTGGATGGATGCAAAGATTTTAGTGCATCATACACAGCTCCTCTTTTATATTTTACATCTTTCGGCATAAACGCCAGGTATAGCAGGTTAATGTCATAGTCAGGAAAATGTTCAGGTATATGTAAATCACGTACAATCTTACTGATCTTCTTTTCCATATATTATATCGATATATTATAATTGGCACCGTCCCAAATAATATAATACATTACATTATATTGTCTAGATTGTTCGTCTTAATTGGTGCTGCTCAGTATTGGAAATATTCTCAGTATCGCCCCAAAGAACAACCAAGAGATTCCGGTATATACCTAATTGATCCAGACAGTACAGACCAAGTCGAAAAGGATCTCAGGGCTTTGAATCCGCGCAACCGCGCTATAAGAAGAGAGTTTGCACCATCGTTAGTGCCCTCCTCATACAGACAATACTATATAATAAATTATACATCCGAAGTACCGCAAAGAATGCTACAAGATCCTCGGTGGGTCTCGATTAATTGTGGCCATTGCGCTCTAGCTTTCCCGTTAGGTGGCTTTGACACACCTTTGAATGCAGACCAAAAACAAACTATACATGAACTAAATATTATACGGGAAAGAGCAATCATATTACACGACTCGGACGGAGTACAACCGGAACACTAGTGCCACCGCCTCTAGACCTAGATACTTATATAACCACGACAGACACTCCTGCAATGTATCCAACACCCTGATATCAGGCATGTAATCTTGCCAGTATAAAACCTGTATACGTTGCTTACTATATGCCTCTATGTAACACAAGAAGATATCGTACTGCTCCCGCACTTCAACTGAGCGAGGTTTTTCCTTGTGAGTTTTCATTAAGTTATTAAATAATTTAGTATACTTCTCAAACTCAGGGTTACTACAATTAAGCTGTACTGTTGGTTCTTTCTCAGCTCGTAATCCCATAATGTCCGTTATTGTATCGCTTATGTATATATTATTTAGCCCGGTCTTATTTGCCAACTTGTCTTTCCAGGGATCCTTAATATGCAATTTCCCCTTCCGTTGCTCATGCAGCTGAATCCATTCTGGAGTAAGCGTTGCAGTGATCACCTCAGCATGTGTTGCCATTGTTTGATTATCGCATGTCATTTTTATATGACTTGAGCCTCCAGTATGTCTCGGTGTTTTCTTATTATTTGACGCACTATACAATCTGGGTATGGTCTGCTACCAGGAGTTCTCAAATATTCGGATATACTATATTTCCGTAGAGTCTCTCGTAGGCAGTGTATAACAAGGGCAGATTGATCAGCTGTATATGTGTAATCAACTAAGGTACCGTCATTTCGTACTATGTTTAAGTTTCTCAGTTTGCATATACTAACAGCCATCTATGATTATTATATGCGTCATTTTATTTATTGTGCTGTACAAATATGATTTATATTACGTTTGAATATACTTAAAAAAATATGATAGTTATAGGTATATGAGCAAAACACGAAACCCAACCCAAAACCCCGCTAAAAAGCCAGCTGAGCAAAACTTTATTATCGTTGATTTCCTGGATCTAGACACGTCATGTTTCACATTCGGCGATGTCAAGGATAACAAGTACGGTGGACACTTTATCCCATTGAAGTATAAGGATAAGTCCTTGTACGTTAAAACCCCCGCACGTGTCTGTCCGTTCGGTATCACTGCCGGTAAGGAAGAAAAGCCTGAATACAAGGGCAAGTATCCTGATGGGAAGAAGATTACTGGCTACTCCGCGGCCATCTCTTTTCCGAAGGAGTTTGAGCAGGATCCCTATTATCTCAAGGCATTGGAGCTCGATAAGTTTTTCATCGATCAGTGTCACGCAAACTCCACAGCCTGGTGTCTCGGGGGCTCCAAGGCTATGCCTATGGATAGGGCAACCGTTGCTGGTTATGATGAGAAAGGCTGGAATGGTAAGTGGAAGCGTATCGTGAAATGGTCATACAAGGATGACCCCAAGACTAAGGATCGCACCTATCAGCCTTATCCTCCTCGTATGGATTTCGGTATACCGACCACAACGATGACCGAATATCCCGGTGAGGACAATCTGCTTAAACAGGAAGCTATTTTCAAGACTACGTTTTTTGATGCTGAGGGTAACAAACTTGAGCCCGTGAACAGCAGCGATGCCGACACAGTGCTGCCTAAGTTTAGCCGCGTATCCACTCTTTCTCAGTGGTCTGCCATCACTCAGGGCACATATGGTGCCAGCCTGAAGCCCAAGGCTCAACAGTTTCGTGTTTATCCCAGCGAAGGTTTGCCTGATGCTGATAACTGCTACCTCGGCGATGAGGATGAGGCAGCCGAGCTACCAGACATGCTGGGTGGCATGCCCGCAGAAGTTGTAATCCAACAGCGCCCCTCTACAGCTTTACCCAAGGGTGCTAAGGCAGCTGCAGAACCCGTCCCTGTGGCGGTACCTGTAGTTCCTGTTCCTACTGTCCCTGTGCCCATAACAACGCTAGCATCAGTGCCAACTGTGCCATCCACACCACCTACGCAGAAAGTCACACCGCGCGCAGTTGCCACACCAAAAGTAGCACCCAAGAAGAAGACACCGTCACCAGAGCCGGTAGCAGAGGAATCACCAGAGGATCCCGATGAAGTCGTTGACGAAGGTGACGCTGTGGAGGCAGGGAGCGATGTAGAGCGTGAGCCCACACCAGAACCGGAACCAATCAAGCCTGTAAGGACGCGACGCGAAGTTACCGCAAAGAAAGCGTAAATGTCCTTGTAGGCAATCATACTTAAGACATGATTTATATGGCAATACTTTGCCAGCGGAAGCCGGCAAAATGAATGGAAAAAGTCCTGAATGACCAGCATGTCATGACTTTCGCCGAGATGGAACAGCTCCTCATGCACGTGATTACTTATCCCAATCCCACTACTTACCCCGATGCCAGCCTGGATCGCGTGGTGCATACTCTGCGCTGTATGAGCCGCTCGCGTCAGGTGTGTCGCCCGAAGCTGACACATGCTCCAGCAAAGAGAACAGTGTTTCTGAGCGGCCGCTGCGTGGGTCGCTCAGCTTCGACTTGTTGGTCGCGTTAAGCAAACATAAAAAGTAGTATATATTGGTGATTATATACTACTTTGTCAGTCAACATCAGATATATTTGGTCTCATGTCGTCTTGCCAGTGAACAGTACGGGGCTTGATGTACATATATGGTTTGCGTTTGGTGTGGAATGGATACGTAATAGGAGCCTGCAATATGTTATATTTCATGCGAGGAAAGATATCTGTCATTATATCATCACATGAATCACTTTTAATGCACCACTTTGACCAAAGTGGTGGCGCGAAAAATGAACGGCATTTCATGCTATCATGTCCGACAACGAAGAATACAACTCTTCAGATGAAACTCCTGTTACATTCCTGCGTAGTGATGGCGAAATATGCAACATCAGTCATTGCGAACAGTGTCTTAAAGCCGCCTGTGGCGAAAATTATGACGACGATGGCATCGAAGCTGATACAGAGTGTACATGCGAACCGCCACAATATGGCGACATATTGTGTGAGGAGGATGGTTATCGTGCTACGAATGCCTACATCTACACAAGTGAGGGATGGGAATGTCTGTCACATCTGGGTCCGGGTCAGGGTAGCGGAGGCGTACCCCGCCATGTTAGCCGTTTCATAGAAAATCCAGTGACATTCTTCAATGATGAGGCTTTCTGTGCAGGAGATATCGATCTCGTATATTTAGACGGATATGCTCACTCCGACTTACTGAAACGCACAACAGGAGGGCGTGCTGTTCATCCAAAACTAACAGTTACATATGGCCTATTTAGTCAAAATGGCCTAGTACTTACTACCAAAAAGTGTCTCGACGGAAGCCGAAGGGAAATAGAACTAGACGCGTCTATCGGCGATATGTACATTAGTGGTCAAGATATAACAGAAGAAGACCCAATACTTATCAAAGAACAGAAGGAACTACTGGAAAACTACAACACTAAATTTAAGGATCTCGTTAAGCCTGGTAATAGAGTCAGTTATAGACTTGTAACCGAACATTGTTATCATGGCGGATCCATGACGGTCTTGTCCGTTGAGACAGATGATGCAGGCGTAGTATGTAAAATAACCACAGAAGACAAATATCATATGGGTTTAGCCGATTTGAGAGAGACAAAATGGGTATTTCGTCCGGTAATAGAACCATACCGGAGCATTCCCCGTTGGACATGCTTGAAGAGAGACGACCGTGTCTGGAAGGGTGTTCTTACATTAGATATTGACTACAGTCTCTCCAATAGCGACTGAACTATTTCGTCAGTCCAACAGGAGACAGAGTGTGTACGCCTTTTGACAAAAAATACATCATCACGAAATACCGATGCTGTGCTGGCTTGTACACACCTAGTGAAGCGACAGTCTTCCAAACAGCCATATTGCGTGCTATCCCTATCCCGAAAATAATGCATTACTAATTCGTACTTTGCTGTGAAGCCAGAGAAGTCAGTTATAACCAAGCTCCTGTCTCCAGGGACAGTTGGCATGAGCTCTTGTACACCGAGTAACACATCATATGTCGCGTATTCCCTCGGTATGTATACTAATATGTCATCATCATCCATAAAAAGGATCTTGTCATCCTCATTGAATTGATACGCCTTAAATATTCTATCCAGATGATCAAACTGACTCAGCTGACTATTTTGGTAGATAACAGTGATGTTCTTGTAATATTGTATGGCCTGTGTAAATTCTTTCTGCCAGTTCTCATTGAGGAAGGATATAGAAATGTAATGCCGTGCAACTTCCGATGCACATTGAATCGATGGTATTAGATCCTGTAATAGCCACACAAGTCGTGCATGTACATTAATATGAGAAGCTGTCCAACAATAAAGCATGTCAAAGCCGTCATTCGTTTCATTTTATGTAATGATACATAGTACAGAATATACAAACAGCAAAAAGTCTATGCTGGATTAATAATCCAGCATAGACTTTGTTTTAAAAGCTAAAAAATTATACTCAAAAACTTCATATTGAGTGAGTTATGTTACACCAGTAAGCCACGGATCTTTGCCATCAGAGCATATCTGTCATCAATGAGTTTCTGTGTTTCCTTCCTAGACTCCAGAATCTCCTGTTGAAGTTTACTAGTCTTCTCTTGAAGTTCCGTTGCTTCTGTTTGGAGATCTTGCTTTTCCTTTTTGGTTTTACGTAACTCTGCTCTTAGTTCATCTATTTGTTTAATATTATTCATATATTTGCAAAAATCGGAGTTCTCTTTATGTCTCATGGATTCAATCTCCGTCGCCTGCCTTGTGTTACAATCCCTTAATGCCAGTATATCACGATATACTGGCATTACTATTACATGCTCTTCCACACAAGCACTACACATGTGAGGACTATCTTGCATAAACTTTGGTACAAGCTTATCCCAATTATTCATATAAGTATCACGTAAATTTAACAATGCCTTGCATTCGGTATCCATTATTATCCACAAAAAATCAATTTTGCTAGAAATCGCGTTCTTCTGGGGTAAGATAAACAAAATTTAGTATACGGAAAATGTCATTTTCAGTGTATGTATGAACCTGTTCTCCTTTGACTCCGTTGATGTAATGAAACAGTCCGTATTCATTTAATGTATAGCCTCGTTGGTTAGCATAATATCTCATTATCTTGTTAAATTTACCAGACCCAGTAAAATATAACATGGCCGCTCCGTAACTAGAGTATGTGACAAATCTGATATCTATACGGCGACCGACACAGAGAGGGTCTTCTGCGTCTAGCTTACATATACCCATGTATTTAGTCTTTCCATCAGCTGTAAGATCGCCAACGAGTATATTGCTTTTGCTTAACTTCTTGACGATCTCCGGCAAGGAAGATTTTACCTGTAGCAGATCTTCTTCAATACAATCAGGATGCGTTATCAGTACATCTATATCACCGCACGTCGGCTTCATGCGCCTATACGAGCCACATACAGAGACAATTAGTTTAGGATCAACCGTAGATATGACTTTATGTAGCAGCTTTGTGATACTGTCAGCTTCACTCCACGGCATACGTTCCTTGATATCGTCATAATACTTAAGGCCAACCGCCATATGATGTGTCAGCTGATTCTTGGTTACCTTAATTATACCCTTCTCGTATTTTTCCCTCAAGTCTTTCACTGAGGTAACACCTAATTTTAGTAGAGCTTTGGCACGTTCCTCTCCAATGCCCGTTACTGTGCATAGATCCAGAATTATCTGCGTCTCTGGGTCAGTTTCTACCGCTAGCTCGGCAAGTGTTCCAGTTTTGAGATATTCCGTTATGCGCTGTGCTATACCTTTACCGACGCTAGGAATATCACGCTGAGCCTGCGCTCCACTCTTTATCTCTCCCTTAAAATCCTTGATGGCATCTCGAGCTTTAATAAAACTAGCAATACGACGGGCGTTCTGTGTTTTCTCGGTACCTGAAGAGGAAGCTTTCTGTTTGGTGGCAAGGGAGATCAGAGAGTCAAGTAATTCAAGGATTTTTTCATTACAGGAACCCTCCGATAAACCTGCATGTTTACGCAAATCATACAGGGGAAATCCCAGGAGATCTTCATCATCCACATCTGGTGCTGGTGCCGGTATCAATTTAGGAACAGGGTTCAGAGTTGCGGTTATTTTTGGTACTGAGGGAATCTGTTTTAATGCTAAGACTACGTTGGGTGCAGGTAATACGGGCTTAACAGTTGCAACTGCGATGGGCACAAGTAATTTAGGAATAGGCTTAGTTGCGGCTATTTTGGGCTTGAGTTTAATTTTGATCCTACTATCGGTACTGGGGACAGTGCTCTCCATCTTGATAAAAATGGTGTTTCAAATTATTATTTATTACACAATCTGTACCAGGGTTCAATATCGGCCGGTTAACTAATGCAGTAAACGTCACGAAAAACGTGACTATCGTCTGGTTAACTAATGCAGTAAACGTCACGAAAAAAACGTGACTATCGTCTGGTTAACTAATGCAGTAAACGTCACGAAAAAACGTGACTATCGCCTGGTTAACTAATGCAGTAAATGTCACGAAAAAAACGTGACTATCGTCTGGTTAACTAATGC
>SXGU01294253.1_pt1 | contig 35388 bp, 29 predicted proteins | sample 3174531 | NCBI WGS metagenome assembly SXGU01 (sample SAMN11356863, study PRJNA531348) | freshwater metagenome | isolation source: freshwater sample F1-140 | place: China: Fuxian Lake, Yuxi | collected 2017-12-25 | reverse complement strand
TCAGCCCCCCGGTTGTCGGTGCGGATCGCGACAACCGGTGGGCTGACGCCGCCCCGCTCGCCAATTATTTCAAAACAGACGGGCAAAACATGACGAGCGACTCGAATGCAACAACGGCCAAAATCGAAGCGGCCGTACAAAGCGGACAGCTCTCGAAGGCAGCGGAAGAAAACCTGCGAACGTGGCTGACTCAGCCGCAGTATGAAGCGTATTGGCCGCGTCTGCGGCAACTGATCGAAGCTGGTTCTTGGGGTGTGTTGCAGGACTCGTTTTGGGAGAGCATCCCGTTCGGCACGGCTGGCCGGCGCGGCCCGATGGGGGATCTCGGCACGGCGACGATCAACGAGCGGACGATTGCCGAGTCGGCCTGCGGAGTCGCGGCGCATGTTTTGAAAACGCTCGTGCCGCAGATGCGCCGAGCGGTGATCGCTCACGACACCCGGAATCGGTCGCAAGAGTTTGCTCGCATCACGGCCAGCGTCTTCGCGGCTCACGGCATCAAGACGTATTTGTTCTTGTCACATCGAGCCAGTCCGGAGCTGTCATTTGCAGTGCGGCATCTGGGATGCGGCGTCGGGATCGTGATCAGCGCGTCGCACAATCCGCCAGCGGATAATGGTTTCAAAGTTTTCGCGGCCAGCGGCGTACAAGTGTTGGATGTCGAAGCGAAACAACTCACGGCCAGCGTCGAGGCGGTTACGCACATCCCAACGTGCGATTTCTTAGAGGCACTCAACGATGGTCGCATTGAAATGATCGGCGAGGAAGTCGATGCCGCGTTCATTCGAGCGGTTGTCGATTGCTCTCTGTCGCCGCGCCGCGACATCGTGGCGTTCTTCAGCCCGTGTCATGGCGTCGGCGAGACGTCGGTGTTCCGAGCCGCTCGCGAGGCGGGGTTCTCGAACGTGTCGATTCATCCGGCTCAGCGATTACCGGACGGCAACTTTCCGTTCGCTCCCGATCGTTTCCCGAACCCCGAACGCAAGGTAGTGCTCGAAGCGTTGTACGCCCCGGCCAAGCAGATCAACGCCGACCTGATCTTCGCGTCCGATCCGGATGCGGATCGCATCGGACTCGCGGCGCGGACGCCGGACGGCGGCTACTCGATCATCAACGGCAATCGCACGGGAATGCTGCTGACCGATTATGTGCTGAGTCGCATGAAAGCCTCCGAAAAGCTGACGCCGAAAACATTCGTCGCTAGCACGCTGGTCAGCTCGCCGATGATCGAGCCGATTGCTCGCTCGTATGGCGTCCGTTGCATCCGCAATTTGATGACCGGCTTCAAGTACATCGGCGGCGCGATGGACGCCGAAGGGGCCGAACACTTCGCGTTCGGCTTCGAGGAGTCGATCGGGTTCCTCGCCGGAGCGTATGCTCGTGACAAAGACGCGACGATCGCCGGGCTGTATCTGCTAGAGTTGGCCGCTGAACTTAAGGCGTCGGGCAAGACGCTGCTCGGCCGACTGGATGAGCTGTTCGTCGAGCACGGCTACTTTTGCGACGGACAACTCGCGAAAACCTGCACCGGCGAATCGGGACGAGCACAAATCCAGAAGATCAGCGCGACGCTGCGATCGTCGCCGCCAACGACCATCGGTCCCGCGCGGCTGACTCTTGTCGAAGACTACAAGCAGCACGAGGTCCGTTCGCTCCCCGAAAATCGTGCGACCGGCTCGCTTGATGGGCCAACCGGCGATCTGCTGATTTTCGACGGCGTAGTCGAACAGCCGGGAGCCACGACGGGGGTGCGTTTCGCCGCTCGACCATCCGGTACCGAGCCGAAGATCAAGTTCTACATGTTCGCTCATCCGGCCGAGGGGAGCCGCGATCAACTTCCGCTCCCCGAATTGAAAAAGACTCGCGAAGCGGTTCTCATGTCCGTCCAGAACGCACTATCGCAATGGATCGACGCGACTGTTGCAACGTAGCCGTCATGTCGATCTTTCCCGCCTGAATATCCCACCTCTCCTGTGATTGGTTGCTGTGATGACTCAAGAGAAAATCGGACTGTGGTTGATTGGAGCTTGGGGCGGCGTGTCGACAACCGTCGCCGTCGGACTCGCTGGGTTGCAAGCCGGAGTGGCTCCCGAAACGGCGTTGGTCACTTCGCTGCCGAGATTCACCCGTCTGAACTTGGCCGACTGGTCGCAGTTTGTGATCGGCGGCCACGAAATCCGTGAGACAAGCTACGCCGCCGAAGCGGAAGTCCTGCGAGACAAGTCGCGTGTCTTCGACCGAGACTTGTTGAACGCGACCGTCTCTCGGCTGGCTGAGTGGGACAAGAACATCCGCCCCGGCTGCCTGATCAACGTCGGCCCGACGATCGAAAAATTCGCTGGGCCAAAAACGCTCGCGACGAAGGGAGAAACTCCGCTCGCCGCAGTGAAACGGTTGCGAGCTGACATCGAGGAGTTCAAGAAGGCTAACAACCTCGGCCACGTCGTCGTCTTGTACTTGTCGTCCACCGAACCACCGCTCGCGACGGATGCCAGTTCGTGGAGCTGGGCTCAAATTTCCGCCGCACTGGCCAGCAACGCCGCGTCGCCAGTTCCGGCCAGTACGCTGTATGCCATCGCGGCGTTCGAGACCGGTTGCAGCTTCGTGAACTTCACACCGAGCGTCGGGTCGAATCTGCCAGCTCTCGAAGAATTCGCAATCAAGCAAAAATGCCTGCACGTCGGACGGGACGGCAAGACGGGTGAGACGCTGATGAAAGCAGTCCTCGCGCCGATGTTTGCCGCTCGCAATCTGAAAGTCATGAGCTGGGTCGGCCACAACATCTTCGGCAACATGGACGGCAAGGTGCTCGACGATCCGATCAACAAAGCCAACAAGGTGCGGTCGAAAGATCACTTGCTCACGGAAATCCTTGGCTACAAGCCGCAGACGCTGGTCAGCATCGAATACATCGAGTCGATGGGCGACTGGAAAACCGCCTGGGACCACATCCACTTCGAAGGCTTCCTTGGCACGAAGATGACTCTGCAATTCACTTGGCAAGGCTGCGACTCGCTGCTAGCCGCGCCACTGGCACTCGACCTCGTCCGCTTAACCGAGCGTGAGCAGCGTCGAGGCAAATCGGGCGTGATGAATCATCTCGCCGCGTTCTTCAAAAGCCCGATGGGACCGCACGAACCTGAGTTCGCAAAGCAGTTCATCGCCCTCGAAAAATGGACCGACGAAGTGGCGGCCCAGCAATGAGTCCTCGCGTTCTTGCCTACCTACGATTGCTTCGCCTGCCGACGGTCTTCACCGCGCTGGCCGACATCTTCCTCGGTTTCCTGCTGACGCATCCGACGTTGATCAGCGACGACGGCCCGAATCCACTGCCGACGTTCCTGCTGCTGTGCGCAGCATCGGCCGGGTTGTATCTCTCGGGAATGGTCTTCAACGATTACTTTGACCGACTAATCGACGCTCAAGAGCGTCCGGATCGTCCGATTCCATCCGGGTTAGTTTCGCCGGTAGCTGCGTTTCGCCTTGGAATGGGATTGATGCTGATTGGTGGAGTCTCCGCAGCCTGTGTGGGGATGCCGAGTTTGCTTGTCGCCGCCATGCTTTGCGCGTTGATCATCGGATATGACGGCGGCTTAAAGAATTCACCGTTGGGACCACTCGTCATGGGAAGTTGCCGAGTCGGTAACGTGCTGCTCGGTGCGAGCGCGGTTCCGTCCCTGTCCGCAATCTTTCAACAGCCACCGCTGCCGATTGCGTTGGGTCTGGGGACGTACATTGTCGGAGTCACGCTGTTTGCTCGGCAAGAAGCGACGGTCAGCCGACGCGGCGCGTTGTTGGGAGCGGCGACGGTCATCAACATTGGAGTCGTCGCGTTGGCGATGTTCGTCAACAAGTCTGAATCGGTGGTGCCAGAACATCGGCTGCCGGCGCTCGGGATACTGGCAATGATCCTGTTCACACTCGATCGCCGTTTGGCAGTAGCGATTACTCAGCCAAATCCACCCGTCGTGCAAATGGCGATCAAGGTATTGTTGTTGTCGCTGGTAATGCTCGACGCGACGTTGATCTATGCCTTCAACGGTGATGTGGAACTGGCGATGGGCACGGTTGCTCTACTGATTCCTGCGATCGGCCTCAGTCGGATGATCTCCATGACGTAAGCTGGTGAAATGCAGATTTGAGATTTCAAATTTGAGATTTGACTCTTTGAAACTCAGCCTGGCTTGCCAACCGGCTTGAAACCCATGTCTCGGAATAGAGTTGACTCGATAGGAGAGGTCAACTTCACGGTGACGATCTCTTCCCAAGGGACAATTGCCGTGCGTGCCCCCATCGTATCGGGGCGGTCGCGTTCCAAGAGCACCGCCGAATCGGAGACTTGAAAGTTGCTGAACGCGATCCCCTCATTCAGCGAAATCACGACGATGCCGAGCTTGGGGATCGAATCGGGTCAGCGTTGAAACAAATTCTTCCAGCAGAGGTTTTTTTCCATGGCGGACACTCCGTTGCGACGTTTAAGCCGATCCTTGGAAAGCGGAAATCCAAAAAGAAAACCCGGAGCACCCAATGGCGTCCGGGCTTCCAACTTGAATGACCCCGAGGGGATTTGAACCCCTGTTATCGGATCGAAAATCCGGTGTCCTAGGCCTGACTAGACGACGGGGCCGTAAAGCGGGGCACACTTTAGGGGCTCAACATTGACTGTCAAGCCGCCGATTTCACACGCAATTGACGTTGAGATTAGCCGTTGGTTTCATCGGCACCGGCGGCACCAACTTCTTGAGCACGTTGGATTGCAGCCATCACCTCGCTGCGATGAATTGGAACATCGCGCGGCGCTTGAATGCCCAGGCGAACCTTGTCGCCTCGAACCTCGATCACGGTCACTATGATCTGATCGTTAATGACGACGCTTTCATTCCGTTTGCGTGACAGGACTAACATGGCGGTACACTCTCCGAGACTCTGACTCCAAAACTCGCATATGCGGTGTCCCTTCGGACTGATCACTCCGAAAATACGAAAAATAATTCGTGGAGGATTGAAAATGTTTGACGGGAGTCTAGGGGAGCAGTCCGCTTGGTCAAGCCGCCGGACTAGACTGTTCACTTGACATTCGCAACTCGACTCCTCCTGATCTGCAATGTTTGCCCCAATTTCTCAGCTATTTTCAATGAAGGGTCCAGCGACAGAGCTTGCCTAGGCTCAAAATGTCACGACCATTCGGTCGACTTGGACTTGAGTTTTGAAATGCGAATTCGGCCACGCGAATTGCGTATCTCCTTCGGGGATTGACTCGCTGACGTCTCCCAATCTCTGTAACGTTTCCAACGTGGGAGTGTCTCCAATTCGTTGGGAATCCTCGCTAGGGGCTCAGGAGATTGAACGATGTTATTCAGCCATGTTGGCAGCGTATCGGCGGAAACATTGGCACATCACATCCTGCTGATCGAGGATGATGTTGCATCTGCGGATTCGCTCAAGGCGTTACTGGAACTGCATGGCTACCGAGTGCAGGTGGCGAAAGATGGCGGCCAGGCGCACTCAGCATTTCACATGCGGCGACCAGATTTTGTCATCACCGACTTGATCCTGCCGGGCGAGAATGGATTCGAATTAATTGATCGAATGAAGCGTTCGGACGAATCGGTTCCAGTTTTGGTTCTGTCAGCCATTTCCCTAGAGGATGCTCGCACTCTGACCGAACGGCTGGGTGCTGACGGGTATTTGACAAAACCGGCCCTCCCCGATGATTTGCTCGCAGAGATCAAAAAAATCGCTCAGCGAGTGTGGGAGCGGACTCATCATGGCGGACAGAAGGAAGAAAAACGGATTCGGTTCAACTGTCGCTGTGGGAAGAAATTCAAAGTCAGTCCCGTGCATCGCGGACGCACGCTAACATGCCCCGACTGTGGCGAACCGCTGATTGTGCCTCGATACGAGTGACCCATGTCGGCAACAGAGTTGACGACATTGGCGAGTTGCTGTTGGTTTCGTGGTGCGCGGATCTTGGTAATGGCGTGAGCGGTTTTTCAATGGCAGCGATCCTCATCATTCTTTCTGGAAAGCACCAAGGGAAACGCTTGACGCTGCCCGAGGGTGAGGCTGTCATCGGACGGGATGAGACTTGCCAAATTCGTCTGGCCACCAATGAGATCAGCCGCCAGCACTGCCGACTGATGTGCGTGGGGGACAAGGTCGTGGTCCACGACCTTGGCAGCCGGAATGGAACGCTGATCAACGATGTCGCGATTCAGGGCCAGGCGGAGTTGCAGCCGGGCGATACGCTGCGAGTTGGCCCTGTCGCATTCCAACTCGCGGGGAAGAAGCCGGCTGCGACCACGGCTCCCAAAAAATCCGCGTCCGACGACAGCATCATGGACTGGCTAGCGGATGAAGAGGACGAGAGCCAATCGGGCGACACAACCATCGTCAGACAGACTGCAGCTCCGGCGCGCCAGGTTGTGCCGACTCCGATGCCAGGGGACATTCCCACGCCGCTGCCGCCTCAGAAGAAATTCAAGACCGTTGGTGAAGAGGGCGAGGACATCATTCAGCGGCATTACGAGTTGGTCCAAGCAGGCAAGTTGCCGAAACGGATCCCGGCCTTGAAGACAGACAAATAAGGCGGAAGGCCACGGCATATGCGGATTATTGCAGGACAATTTCGTCGACGAAAACTGTTGGCGAACCCCGGACTGACGACTCGGCCTATCACCGATTTCGTCAAAGAATCGCTATTCGAGCGACTCGGCGACTGGATTGCGGGACAGCGAGTCGCGGACATTTTCTCCGGGACGGGGACGATCGGACTTGAGGCTCTCAGCCGTGGCGCGGCAAGCGTCGTGTTCCTCGAAAAAGATCGGAAAGCGGTCGACCTGCTGAAGCACAATGTTGCGTCGCTCGGCGAGGAGGCTCAAGCGGCGTGCTTGTGCTGGCAGACGGACATCTTCCGTTGCTCGTTTCGGCCGAAAGGGAACTCGGCCAAGTTTGTGCCGTTCGATTGGATGTTCTTCGATCCGCCGTTCGCAATGATTGAAGAGCTGTCTCCCACGTCGGAGTTGTTTCGCGTCCTCAAACAGCTCGCCCGTGAGGATGTCAGTTCGCCGGACACGCGGTTGGTCTTGCGGACGCCGGAAGAAGCGAAATTCGTCATGCCCGACGTCTGGGAGCTGGCACATCATTGGCCGTTCTCGCACATGGAGATCTTCATCTATCGGAAGGCCAAGCCACCCGAGCCGGAAACTCTCGAAGAACAACCGCCACCAGTCGCCGAGCCTCTCGACGAGACCCCTATCGCGACATCGGAGACCGACGTATGAGCGTACTTGATCGATTTCGCCTGGATGGCCAGCGGCTCTTCATCACCGGCGGCAGTCGAGGACTCGGACGAGAGATGGCCCTGGCGATTGCTGACGTGGGCGCTGATGTGGTTCTGGTCGGCCGCGATCTCGACAGTTTGGAAAAGACGGCCGACGACATTCGACAGCTCGGCCGAACCGCGAATATGTTGGTCGCGGATGTCGGAGTGCCAAGCGAATGCGAACAGGTCTGCCAACAAGCCCTCGATCAATTCGGGCCATTTGACATTCTCATCAACAATGTTGGCGGTCGGCGGATTAACGTGCCGGTTGAGGATCAGACGCTCGCACAGTGGCAACAGATTCTCGACATCAACCTGACCAGCACATTCCTCTGCACGAAGCTGATCGGCGGGGGGATGGTCAAACGCGGAACCGGTGGCCGAGTCATCAACATCGCGTCGATCTCCGGCATGGTGGCGAATCGGGGGATCGGAGGCCGCAGCTACGAGACCTCGAAGGCGGCCATCATCCAGTTCACGCGAGCACTTGCGACCGACTGGGCTCCGCATCGGATCACGGTCAATTCGATTTGCCCTGGTGGATTCATGACCGAGCCGAATGTCCGCTGGGCGGCTCAAAACCCTGCGATCATCGAGACGTTCAAGCAGCAAATCCCGGCGGGCGACTTCGGCCAACCGGAGGATCTAGGCCCGCTGGCGGTTTACCTCGCCAGCGACGCTGCCCGCTATGTGACCGGCGCGGCCATCGTCATTGACGGCGGCTACACGCTCTGGTGAGCGGTCGATTCGATTCGCTACCAACCACACGTTCGGCGACTATACTGCCGCCCGCTCTAAACCCTCGTTTTCCGCACTGCGAAGACCATCATGGCAGACTTCAATAAATTCGATCCGCGAGTCGATTCGCTGGTCATTGAAACCAAGACCTTTTGGGATTCCGCTATCGGCAAACTGGCCGATTCCGACATGCACTGGCTGGCCGATGCAGTTCATCGCCACCCGGAAAAGGCGAGCAACGTCCAGTACGAGCGGGCTCATACCGGCTTCACCCGGACGATTACCGTCACTTTCGCCGACATCGAGCGGCTGTACGACGAGAAAATGAGCGGCTGACCAACGAAAACGCCGCGGGTTGAACCGCGGCGTCGTGAGCGTCTGCCTGTGGCCGGATGGCCGTTCAAGCTACTCCTTTTTCTCTTCTTTCTTCTCGGCGGGAGCCTCTTCTTTTTTGGCTTCTTCAGCCTTGGGCTCTTCCTTCTTCTCGCCCGCATCAGCCGGTTTGTCTTCGGCCGGCTTCGCGGCTCCGGCGTCGCCCTCAGGAGTTGCCGGAACGTCGGTTCCGCCACCCTTGGTTGAACCGGCTTCGCCGCTTGTTGCCTTCGTGGGGGAGATCGGCTTGACCGGCGTCGCGGGTTCGCCGCAGCCGATTGTCCAAATCGAGAGCCCCAATACACTCACCAACGCTGTGAACTTCATGAAATTCCAGCCAAGTTTCATTGGCTGATCCCTTTCGTGTGAGAACGATCAAACCATAACCCACTCGGCCGAACTTCCCAGTTCCATGTTCCGCCGATTTTCGGAGGAATCAACCGGCGTCGGTTTGATCAATCCGCCAGTCGCCCGAAGCTTCCCAGCCTGGAAAGCGGCCGGATTAAACGTTGCTGCCCTCTCGATTGCAACCGAACCGACCGATCCAGAAGCCCCTCCCCGGCCGAGCCTCCCTGCGACCGATGCGACCCTCCGAGTCGAGTCCGCACAATCGTCACGATCCGGAGGGTGAGCTCTCTTGCCCGTTCCTCAAAGGCAGTGACGGGCAGGAGTACCCGTCCTACGGACTCACCGAAACAGCCCGCGTCGAAGGACTTCCAGCGGATAGAACGTATCGCGCCACCGCACCCCGCCTTGCCGCAGCGTGATCCAACCCGATCGCAGAAACGCGAACACGAACGCCAATCCGGACGGCATCAGCATCGGGAATAGCCAGAACGAATGCCCGAAGAGCCAGGCATTCAATCCGTAAAGAAAGTGCGACAGCACCGCCGCCGCGACGAAGCCGGGTCGAGCGTCACCCGCGACGATCGCTCCGACAACTGGACCGCAGAAGACGATCGTTGTCATACCGCAAATCCAAAGCAGTTGTACGACCGAGAAATTGGCGGACGCGAACGCATTCTTCTCCAAACCAGTGACGCAGGCCCAGGCTCCGGATTGCCATCGGATGCTAAGGCCGTCTCCCGCTCGCAGAATGCAGCATCGTGCCCCTGACCGCTTCAGCATTTTTCCGAGCTTCACGTCGTCCAAGATGTCGAGCTTGATCGGCTCGAACCCACCCGCCCGCTCCAACGCCGACCGGCGGACGAGGTTGTACGCCCCGACCCCGCAGTACGCTCGCGGCCACCGAGTCGGAATCAAATACGGCTGAGTCCCCGCCGCGAAGATCAGCCCGAAGCACGCCACGAACGCAGCTTCGAGTATCCCCCCCGCTTCGATATCAGGAAACAACGGCAGATGATCTACCCCGTGAGCGACCGCGAATCGCACCGCTCGCCGCAACGTCTGCGGATCGTGAACGACATCCCCATCCGAAAAGAGTAACCACTCGCCCGTCGACTGCTGAGCCCCCACCTGCAATGCGTGATTCTTCCCCAGCCAGCCTTCCGGCAAGTCGGTGATGTGGATGTCTAGCAAGCGTTTCCCCGCCAACCGATCCATGATCGGGCCGGTCTCATCACGCGAACGGTCGTCGATCGCGATGATCTCGAAATCGGGATAGTCCGACGCGAGCAACGACTTGAGCCCCGCCTCGATCTTGTGCCCCTCATCGCGAGCCGGCACGACAACCGACACTCGCGGCCACATCGCGGGATCAGGCAGCCGATCGGATTGCCGCTTCAACGACCGGCCAAGCATCCAAACCGTCGGCATCCCTGACACCACAACCCAGATCGCGAACAGCAACCAGCCCATCACCTCGATCATCGTCTGCAAAATTCGCTCCATCAGTTCGTAGTACCGCCTTCAGGCGGAATCAGAGAGAATCCAGTTCGTGGATCAGAAATGCTACCGCCTGAAGGCGGAACTACGAACTCGCTCACATCAGGTCTCATGCGACGAGCACATTAAGTATTGCTGATCGTCACATTTCTTGCCTTCTCGTGGTTGGCAATGATGGTCGTCCACGAGGCGGGGCACGTCGTTGGAGCCGTCTGCATCGGAACAATTGTCGAAAAAGTAGTGCTGCATCCGCTGGCGATCTCGCGAACCGATGTCGCCAACAACCAGAATCCATTGGTTGTGATTTGGGCGGGACCAGTTCTTGGAGCGCTGTTGCCATTGGTGCTGCTTTCGCTCCGCAGAAGAGTGAACGAGGGATTGAGGCCGTTTGCGAAGTTCTTTGCGGGTTTCTGTCTGGTTGCCAACGGAGCCTACATCTCAGTTGGCTCGATTGAGCGAATCGGTGACGCGGGTGACCTGCTTGGCCACGGCAGCCCGGGTTGGACTCTTTGGCTCTTCGGAGTCGTGACGATTCCAACCGGATTCTGGTTGTGGAATGGGCTTGGTCCGTCATTTGGTTTGGGCACAGCGAACGGAGAAGTGAATCGCCGACTCGCTTACTTGTCTGCCGGATTGCTGGCACTTACCGTTCTTCTCGAACTCTGTTTTTCACCTCACCAATAACGCAAAATGACCACCATGCCCGACCTGCAAGACCTGACTCGCAAACTCAACACGAACAACGGCTCGAAGATTGTGCTCCTCGTCGCCGACGGACTCGGCGGACTGCCACTGACACCGGACGGACTAACGGAACTCGAAACCGCGAAGACGCCGAATCTCGACGCTCTCGCGAAGCGCGGAACGCTCGGCTCAAGCACTCCCGTTCTGCCGGGCATCACTCCGGGAAGCGGGCCGGGACATCTCGGCCTGTTCGGTTACGACCCGCTCGAATACCAAATCGGCCGCGGCGTGTTGGAAGCGCTCGGAATTGATTTCGAGCTAGGCCCGAACGATGTCGCCATTCGAGGCAACTTCTGCACGATCGACGCCAAAGGTCTGATCACCGATCGCCGAGCTGGCCGCATCCCCACGGAAGAGGGTGAGCGAGTCGTCGCGAAACTCGCCAAGTCCATCAAGGTTCCCGGCATCGAAGTCTTCGTCCGGCACGTCAAGGAGTATCGGCTTGTCATCGTGCTGCGTGCCGACGGACTCGGTGGTGACGTCGAGGACACCGATCCGCAGAAGACCGGTGTCGCGCCGCTCGAACCGACCGCTCGCAGCGCGGGTTCGCAACGCACGGCCGAGCTGCTCAAAGAATTCATCCGGCAAGCTCGTGAGGTTTTGAAGGACGAGCCGAAAGCCAATCTGCTGACACTGCGCGGCATCGACAAGAAGCCGCCAATCCCGACGTTTGAAGAAATGTACGGCCTGAAGCCTGGAGCGATCGCCGTCTACCCGATGTACCGCGGCCTCGCCCGACTGGTCAGCATGAACGTGCTCGACGCCGGCCAAACGCTGTCCGATCAAATGTCACGGCTCGAACAGGCGTGGAAGGACTTCGATTTCTTCTTCGTCCACTTCAAGTACACCGACTCCACTGGCGAGGACGGCAACTTCAACGAAAAAGTCCGCCGCATCGAAGAGCTCGACGCCGCGATCCCGCGTATCACCGCGCTGAAGCCCGACGTCCTGATCGTCACCGGCGACCACAGCACGCCGAGCAAAATGAAATCGCACAGTTGGCACCCAGTCCCGGTCCTGCTCGCCGCCGAGGAACGCTGCCGCCCAGACCTCTGCGACAAGTTCGGCGAACGCGAATGCCTGAAAGGTGGACTCGGCCAATTCCCCGCGAAATACCTGATGGGCTTCGCACTGGCCCACGCCGGACGGCTCGACAAGTTCGGGGCGTAGTCGGTCCGCAATTGAGGGTTCGTCGATGACCAGCGAATGGCAGGACGAAGTCCTCGAAGATGGTTTCGCCATCATCCCCGGCGTCTTCTCGTCGTCGGAAGTTGAAGAGTTGAACTCCGGATTGGATCGCGTCCTGCATCGAGTCGCAGAAGCCGAAGGTCCGATCCGCGACAAAGCCGGGACCGTGTATGCAGGTCGTAATTTGTTGCGGCTGTTTGAGCCGGCGAAAACAATTTGGCGCCGATCGCCGCTGCTCGAACTGCTGCGCGATGTGCTCGGCCCGGAGTTCGGCTTGGTGCGAGTGTTGTTCTTCGACAAACCTCCGGAGCGAACATGGGCGTTGCCGTGGCATAAGGATTTGACGATCGCAGTAAAGCCGCATTCCGGCGAGAGCATCGTCTTCAGCAAGCCGACGCTGAAAGCCGGTGTGCCGCATGTTGAAGCCAGCCGCGAGGTGCTCGAAGCGATGCTCACGCTGCGAATCCATCTCGACGACATGACTGAAGAGAACGGTCCGTTACTGGTCGTGCCCGGTTCACATCGGCTCGGCAAAGAGCCGGTCGCAAGTTACGAAACCGCGCGAACCATTCTCGGCTCGCGCGGCGACGTCCTGGCGATGCGACCGATGCTGGCTCATCGCAGCATTTCGTCACGCGAAGGGACGACGTTGCATCGCCGCATCTTGCACTTAGAGTTCTCTGGCCTGCCGCGCTTGCCAGAGGGATTCGAGTGGCACGATTTCATCGCGTAACTCAATCGACGAACGCGAACTCGTTCGCCAGGAGCAGTGACTGAACGACGGTCGTCCAGCGGTCCGAGGTCGGCATGTCGGAAAGAAACTCGCAGGCGGCTTGTTGCTCAGAGTCGGTCGGTGGTCGCTGAAAACAAATCAGAAAGAGTTGTCGCACGCACTCGGAACGGCCAGTGCCTCAGCACGGATCAGCTCGGGTTGTAGGGATCACGGTCGCATTGACGGTGCCGAAAGCCGTTTTGCGAGCCGACCGGCCAATCGGCCGAAAACCGTCACACAGCGATTTTTTCATTGGAAGACTACGTTTGGCGGCGTATTCTGTTGCCCGCTTAGGCGTTCTCCGTCGAAGCCGTGGGCTGTGCCTCCAGCCTGTGAACCCGTTCCTTCTTTCTTGAGTGCGGCGATGGAAGCACGGTGTGGAGCCGTGTTGGATTAATCTCATCGCGATTCGAGCAGTGGATGGCTCGTGCGATTTCCTTCAGCAGGAGTTCCCTGGCGTCGAGCTTGATTTGTGGCTGAGAAACCCCGTCGGCCGATCCTCGGCCAATGTGGTGGGTCAGCCAGCCAACTCCGCCGGCATCGCTTATGGGTGTCATTCTTCGTGGATATTCGGTCAACGACGCGACCTGGTTTTACCTGTCGCTGCTGCTGATCCTCGCGGTTTTTTTCCGGTTCAACCGAGTCTTCTCGTTACGGAACTTGGATCTCGCGCTGCTGTTGTCGATCGCGCCCGGATTGCTGCTGGTGCAGCGCGGTTACTCCTTTGGTTTCGGCTGGCTGTTCGTGGTCACGGGCTGTCTGCTCGTGCGATTGTTTAGCGACAGTTTTTGGAAGCGGCGGCCGTTACTGGAGCAAAACCTGAACCCCGCGGGGATGGCCTTCCTGGCGGTCTCCACGTTCGTCTTCTTGGTCAGCAGCGCCTTGACCGCATCGCCTCCCCAAGAAACGGTCGAGACTGTGCGCCGCGCGGATGAAATGCTCAAACGACAGGACACGACGTTGGAGCAACCAGCGACCGAGGAATCTCAAGCCGGCCCCACCGCGCGTTTGGTGGCGGCTCCTGTTGTGCGGGCGTCGGACTTAGTCGTCTCAGGCGTTTCTCCCAAACCGGACAACCGCTGGGCCGTCGAGCAGATCGCCGCACGAGCAACCGCTGTGCTCGCTCACTTCGCAGTCGTGGCGGGATTGTGGATGCTCGGCAAGCGGCTGTTCGGAGACGCGAACTCTGGCTTGGCGATGGCGACCCTTTACCTGTTGTTGCCTTGCACGTCGATGGACGTCGGCAAAGTGAATCACGTCCTGCCCGCCGCGCTGATCGTGTGGGCGTTGGTGAGCTATCGCAATCCGCTTGTCTCCGGCGGACTGCTGGGGCTGGCATGCGGAACTCTGCTGTTCCCGCTGTTTCTGTTGCCGCTGTGGGTCGTGTTCTACGGCAAGCAGGGAGCCGTCCGGTTCATGCTGGCCCTGGGAGTGGTTGCCGCAGTGCTGGCGGGAAGTTTGTTACTCACCTCGGCCGATTCGCATTCCTTCACGCAACAGATTCGCGGGTCGATCGACTGGAGCAGCCTGACGCTCGATCGCGAGACGCTCGGCTTTTGGAGCAATCACGACGGCGCGTATCGCATTCCGGTCATCGTCACGTTCTTCGTGATGCTGCTGACGCTGACGTTCCTGCCGCGTGAAAAGAACCTCGAACATCTCTTAGGACATTCGACCGCCATCATCGTCGCCACGCAGCTCTGGTATCCGCAGCAAGGAGGAGCCTATGTGCTGTGGTATCTGCCTCTGCTGTTGGCCGTCATGTTCCGGCCCAAGCTGACCAGCCAAACGCCGCCAGTCATCGTGCCCGCTCCCTCCGAAGAGCAGCAATTGACCGGCCCTGCCCGGCAAGCCGTCGGCATCTCTTGGTTTGGACGCCGCGGTTCGTAGTTTACTGCGCGCGTTGTAGCTGAATTCGTAAGAATTCAGTTTGCGACAACCTCAGAATTCTCACGAATTCAGCGACTACGAGCGCTCATGCGTAGTCCTCTTCAGCCGACCGCACAACTGGCAGGCTTGCGACGCTCCGCCAAGGGGATATCTTGGCCGCCCGTGACGTTGGCTGACGAGACTGCTCGCCTGCGTCGGTTTGGCAGAGAATGGCTTCACCATTTTGAGGAGAGTTGTCATGCGTCGCTGGCTCGCTTGGTTCGGAATGAGTTTGCTGTTGTCTTTCGCCTGCGTGGTGTCGCTGCGTGGTGTGTCGGCGGAGGAACTGTCCGACAAAGAGAAGCAAGAGGGCTTCGTCAGCCTCTTCAACGGCAAAGATTTTGAGGGCTGGGCCGGCCCCGTCGATAACTACGAGGTCACGGAAGGAACCGTCTCGTGCAAAGCAGGCAAGGGAGGCACGATCTTCACCAAGGCCGAATACAGCGACTTCATCGTACGCCTGGAATTCAAAGTCCCATCAGGCGGCAACAACGGCTTAGCGATTCGATACCCTGGCCAAGGAGACACGGCCTACGTCGGCATGTGCGAACTGCAAGTGCTCGACGACAACTACGACAAGGTCAAAGGCAAGCTCGATCCGCGACAGGTCCACGGCTCCGCTTATGGAATGGTCGCCGCTAAACGCGGTTTCCAAAAACCGAACGGCGAATGGAACGTCCAGGAAGTCACCGTCAAAGGCTCAACCATCAAGGTGGTCCTGAACGGCACGGTGATCCTCGATTGCGATCTCAAAGAAGTGAAGGAGTTCATGGGAGGCAAGCCGCACGAAGGCATGAACCGCACAAAAGGCCACTTTGGCTTCGCCGGCCACGGCGACGCCGTCGTCTTCCGCAACATCCGCATCAAGGACTTGGCCGAGAAGAAGTGAGACATCCGGCATGGAGGGCTTGTTGTGGCCGGTCTCTCAGTACGTGAGTCAGCCTCAGTGCCTCGCGCTCCGCTCCCAACTCTGGCGTTGGGAGTGCTCCGGCTTCACGGAGTTCGAATCGTCCAGCCCATTGACCTTGCCGACGATCAAATTGAGACCGCTTGCGCGAGTTTGTCACAAACCTGGAGGCCAAATCCCTCGCAAGACCCACAACCGTCGACACGGGAACCAGAGTTCGTGGTTCATTTGCAGAGTTGCCACGGTCGCTCGACCAATGGCAGTGCGACCGACGATGCGCAAACCGTCGCTGGACCATGCGAAATGGTGCTTCCAAACATCAACGCGAGGATTGAACAGCGGCACGGCTTTACCCGTTTCCGGGTCGATCGCCGAAGCGAGGTCGCGTTTGTACCGATTGCTTGTCGGGCAACTCAGCCAAAGATTTTAGCGGCTGGTCGAGCCACCCAACGCACGCGGTTGGATGTGTTCCAGCTCCAACGTCACCGGCAAGAACTCTTGCGGAACCAGGCAGTAGCCACACCGCTTTCTTGCGTCGCGTTCCACTTGCCGTCGCAATGAGATTTGAGAGCGTTTGGCCACAACTTAGCGCTTCTTGGTCAGTTGATCGAGAATGCGCGCGGCCTCCGCTTTGCGAGCCGTCAATTCATGCACATCGACCAGCAGTTGGTCGAGTTCTCGTTCCTCTGCCACGGTGAGCGAACGCACTTTGTTGGCTTTCAGCAACCCACTCAGCCGCCGCTGGTGGCGCGGTGCGAGACTGGCCCGCGCGGTCGCTCGAACGGATCGCAAATCCTCGTCGAGGATTGTCACCAGACACCGAGTGTTGTTCGACACGTCCAGCGGGACGGCTGTCCGAATATGACCACGCTCCACAATGGCTTCAATGGTTTGCATTTTGGTTGATGACTCCGGCGATCAATTGAGAATTCGACGGCAATTCTACGGCATCGTCGCCGCAATGCCACACGCAACCCCTGTTGTCGCGTGGCAAACTTGGTTCAATCACGCCCAGGTAGTCGGGACGGAGTCCCAACCTACGGCTTCCATTCGCGGGCGAATTGCAGGGCGCGTTGGCGGACGGGTTCGCTGAGGGTCTGGTCCGCCGAGAGGGCGGCGAGCCATTCGGACTGCGGTTGGCCCTGGTCGCGCAGGAAGTGAATCAGACTCAGTGCCTCACGCTCCGCTCGCAACGCCGGAGTCCACGAACGAGCGTCCCACACCTTGACCGTCTGATCCCTGCTCGCAGACGCTAGCCGTTTCCCGTCCGCGCTAATCGCCACGCTCCCGACCGCGCCGGTGTGCTCTTTCAATGTGAGCGTCTCCTGACCACTCGTGGCGTCCCACACCTTCACCGTCCCATCGCCACTTGCCGACACCAACCGTTTCCCGTCTGCGCTAAACACGACACTCGTGACAACACTGTTGTGCCCTTTCAACGTAAGCATCTCCTGACCGCTCGTGGCGTCCCACACTTTCACCGCCTGATCGTCGCTGGCCGACGCGAGCCGTTTTCCATCCGCGCTAAACGCCACGCTCGTGACCGCGCTGTTGTGCCCTTTCAACGTGAGCATCTCCTGACCGCTCGTGACGTCCCAAATCTTCACCATCTGATCTGCGCTTGCCGACGCCAGCCGTTTTCCATCCGCGCTAAACACCACACTCCCGACTTGGTTGGTGTGTCTTTTTAGTGTGAGCGTCTCTCGACCGCTCGTGGCGTCCCACACCTTCACCGTCTGATCCTCGCTTGCGGATGCCAGCCATTTTCCGTCCGAGCTAAACATCACACTCATGACCGCGCCCGAGTGCCCTTTCAACGCGAGCGTCTCCCGACCAGTCGTGGAGTCCCACACCTTCACCGCCTGATCTGCGCTCGCCGATGCCAGCCGTTTTCCGTCCGCGCTATACACCACGCTCAAGACCCGGCGCGTGTGCCCATTCAACGTGAGCGTCTCCTGACCGTTCGTGACGTCCCACACCTTCACCGTTTGATCTTCGCTGGCTGATGCCAAATGTGTTCCGTTCTCACTGAAATTGGCGCACCAAACTGGGCCGCGGTGGCCTTTCAACGTAAGAGGTTTCTGATCGCTCGTCATGTCCGACGCATTCACCACGAGATCCCAGATTTTCACATTATTATTCGTTGCGGCAGCCAACTGTTTTCCATCTCGGCTAAATGCCACACGGTGGATGAAACCGGTGAATCGTTTCATCGTCAGATCTTCCTGACCGCTCACAGCGTCCCACACCTTCACCGTCTCCCAACTTGTCGATGCGAGCTGCTTCCCGTCCGCGCTAAACGCCACGCTATTGACCCTGCCGCCATACTCTTTCAACGTGAGCGTCTCCTCACCACTCATGGCGTCCCATACCTTCACCGTCTGATCCCAACTGCCCGACGCCAACCGTTTCCCATCCGTGCTAAAAGCGACGCTCGTCACGCCGCCGATGTGCCCTTTCAATGTGAGCGTCTCTTGACCGCTCGTGGCGTCCCACAACTTCACCGTCTGATCCTCGCTGGCCGACGCCAGCCACTTCCCGTCCGCGCTAAATGCCACACTCTCGACCCGGCCGGTGTGCCCTTTCAATGTGACCATCTCCTTGCCGCTCGTGGCATCCCACAACTTTACCGTCCCATCGAAGCTGGCGGACGCCAGCCATTTTCCGTCCGCGCTAAACGCCACGTCATCGACAATGTCGGAGTGCCCTTTCAACGTGAGCGTCTCTTGACCGCTCGTGGCGTCCCACAGCTTCACCGTCCGATCATAGCTTGTCGCTGCCAGCCATTTCCCGTCCGGGCTAAACGCCACGCTCCAGACACTGCTCCCCTGCACTTTCAACGTAAGCGTTTCCTGACCGCTCGTGGTGTCCCACACCTTCACCATCTCATCCAAGCTCGCCGTCGCCAGCCGTTTCCCGTCCGCGCTAAACGCCACGCGCGTGACCTGGCTTCTGTGCCCTTTCAATTCGAGCATGTGAGAATGACAGAGCCGATGCCAGTAACTCCACTCGAAGCCGCGATAATCCTCGGCCCCCGTGTGCTGCGGGCTACTTTGCTCAAGCCGTTCAAGCACAGAGTTGATTTCACCGAGTTCCCATTCCCGCCTCGCAAGATTCATCTGAGCCACATAAAGCTGATGACTCAATTCTACCGCGTTGTCATCAGCGCGATCCTTCTCACGCCGTGCCCGTGTTGCATTGACCACTGCGGCTGCGGCGTGTGTGTTGGCATTGATTGCGAATAACGAAGAGATAGAAATGCCGGCGAGCAGTACGATGACAACCGCCGCGCTCAATGACGCGACGGCTGGGTTGCGGTGACACCAGCGCCAGGCTCGTTCCGTGCGACTGACCGGGCGGGCTTGGATGGGATGGCCGGTGAGCCAGCGGCGGAGGTCGGCGGCGAGGGCGGCGGCGGACTGGTAGCGTCGGGCGGGGTCTTTCTCCAGGCACTTCAGGCAGATCGTCTCGACATCGCGGGGCAGGCGCGCGTCCAGCTTTCGCAAGGCGGGCGGCTCTTCGTTCAGAATTTGCACGATCAGCATTTGACGCTGGCCGCGGAACGGCAGTTCGCCGGTCAGCAGGCGGAACAGAATCACGCCCAGCGAGTACACGTCGCTGCGGCGGTCGGCGTGATGCGCCTCGCCGCGAGCTTGCTCCGGAGGCATGTACGCCGGAGTGCCGAGGATTGCGCCCTCGATCGTCATCGTGATTTCGCCCGCGTCGCGTTTGGCGAGGCCGAAGTCAGTTATGAAAGGAGTGAGGGTGGAGGCGTGAGGATCGTAGGTTGGGACTCCGTCCCGACCTGACTTGGTGCTGGGATTCGCGCTGTCGTTGGGAATTGGGTCGGGACGGAGTCCCAACCTACTCTGAACCAGAATGTTTTGGGGCTTGAGGTCGCGATGGACGACGCCGGCTTCGTGGGCGTGATGCAGGGCTTCGGCGATCGTTGCACACAACTCGACCGATTCTCGAACGGTCAGCGGGTGAACTTGAATCCAATCGTCGAGGCTGGCTCCGTCAATGAAGTCGCTGGCGATATAGATGCGGCCGTCCTCACGGCCGACTTCGTGGACTGAGACGATGTTTGGATGCCGCACCTGCGCGGCGGCTCGCGCTTCGCGCAGAAACTTTTCGGCGTCAGCTTCGGTGAGGTTTTCTTTTCTTGGAATCTTGATCGCCACGATGCGATCGAGTTTTGTGTCGCGAGCTTTCCAAACGGTGCCGAAGGCTCCTTGGCCCAGGCAGTTCAGCAACTGGAAATGGCCGAGCATCTTGGCGGGTGGGCCATCGGTAGTCAGGGTCTGCCCGTCCTTCGCCAGATTGAAACAACTACCGCACGACGGACACGACACGTCGCCAGACGGGTCGTCGTTGACGACGTCGATCGGATTGTGGCAGTGCGGACAACGAACTTGCATGATGGCGTAGGATGGGCACTCCTGCCCGTCCGCCTTTTTGCGAGACAACGAAGGAACCGCAGGGACGGGCAGGAGTGCCCATCCTACGTCACGCTAAGAATCCGTGAATCAAGAGACAACTCACCGCAGACGCTGGGCGATTATTTCAAAGCGTCCGCCGTGAGACGCACTTCGCCGAAATCGGTCTCGCCTGCCGAGACTCGGATCGTGATCTTGCCGCGCTTCCACGATTCTGACTGGGCGCCGCGAGTCACCTCTTGGACGTAGCCGGGTTGCTCGTGCCACACGACAAAGGTGTGCTCGCCGGTTGGAAGATTTTTCAACTCAAAGCGGCCGTGCTCGTCGGTGACCGCCACATACGGATGATCTTTCACCACCAGCCAGCCGGTCATCCACGGATGAATTGAGCACTGCACCTGCGCCGGCAATCGCTCGGCTTGTTTGAAGCGCGGCCGCTCGGAGGATTTTCCAGCGGGGGTCAATGCATTGAAGGGATCGTTCTTATCCAGCCCCGCCGCTGTGTTGTGATCGACTTGGTCCGGGTTGTCGATCAGCAACGTCTGACCGGTTCGCAGCACGCAGATGTGTGGGTCGAATCGACAGCCCTTGTTTGCCAGCTTGATCTGCGCGGTGGCGGCTTCGTCGTAAGACGGATGAATCGCGACTTTCTCGCCCGGCTTGATGTCGAGCCAGACCACGACATTCGCGATCCCACGGTCTTCGCGATGGACCATCAGTTTCTCAGAACGCGGCTCATACTTGCCGCAGAACTCGACATCTTTACTGATCTGCAACTTCGGCTGCTCCGGCAGCGGACCATTGAGCACAAAGCGGCCCTTCAACGATCCCCAATCGGCGGCACTCGTCACGGCCGAGATCAACGCAATGATCAAAGTCGCCCAAACGGATGGGAGGATGGATCGTCGTGTCATCGCAGCGTCTCTCCTTCACGAAACTCAGTTTTGACTAACGCGGTTTATTGATGCGGTACTTGCGCAGCTTGCTGAAGAGCGTACTCCGGGGAATGCCCAGCGCGCGAGCCGCCTCCGCTTTGTTCCCGCTGGCCGCTCGCAGTGCGTCTTCAATCGCTTCGCGTTCGGCAAATTCATCGAGCGGCCCGCGCTCCAACGCTGTTGCCTCGACAGTGACCGGTTCTGAAATCCGCTCACGGGGACTTCCGCCGCGCGGTTTGGGTGCTGTGAATGATCTGGGAGACATTGGCTTCGCGGGATGAATTCCTCCTTCCAGAACCTCGCGCGGCAGGTCGTGCAAAACAATGCTCTCCCCTTCCGCCAATACGACCGCACGTTCCAGGACGTTCTCCAATTCGCGAATATTGCCCGGCCAGGAATATCGCTTCAGGGCGCTGAGCGCGTCGTCGTCGATCTGTTTGATCGGCTTGCTGAGCCGCTGCGAGGACCGACTCAAGAAATGCAGCGAGAGTTCGTGAATGTCTTCCTTCCGCTCCACCAGAGTGGGCAGCGCGATGCTGATGACATTCAGCCGATAGAACAAATCCTCGCGAAACTTCCCCTCGGCGATCAGTCGCTTCAGGTCTTGGTGCGTCGCCGCGATTAGCCGCACATCCACCTGCACCGTGCGCGTGCCACCGACTTGCTCGAATTGGCGAGTCTGTAAAACTCTCAACAACTTGATCTGCGTCTCTAACGAGATGTCGCCGATTTCGTCCAAAAACAACGTGCCCCCGTTCGCCGACTCGAATCGCCCCACGCGGTCCTTGTGTGCTCCGGTGAAGGCCCCTTTGACGTGCCCGAAGAGTTCGCTCTCCAGCAAGCTGGGGGACAATGCCGCGCAATGCACACCGACCATCGGCCCGGCTCGCCGCGAACTGTTGGAGTGGATGGCGTGCGCGAGCAGTTCCTTTCCGGTGCCGCTAGGCCCGGTCACCAACACCGAAGACTCGCTCTGAGCCACTTTGCGAACTGTGTCGAGCACTCGTTGAATCGCCGGACTGCTGCCGATGATGTGCCCTCGCTCGAAGTCCTCGGCAGCCGGCTCCGGCTTTGAAATGCCGCCGGATTGCGTCGTCCGAATCTCCTGTTGAAGCATCGCGATCACGCGCCGCTGCTCGTCGATCTTCTCGACCTTCTTTTGCATCTCTTCGTTGACCCGCGAGAGATCCTGATGCGCCTTCACGCTGTGCAGAGCGACGCTCGTGATCTGTCCGAGTGCGTTGAGAAACGTCAGGTCTTCCGCCGTATAGGTCGTCCCATTCTGTTTGGGACCGAGCGCGACGACCCCCACCAAGTCGTTGTCGCTGTTGAATGCGTACAACAACTCAGCACGCAGACTTCGCAATGCCTGCTGTGTGGACGACAGCCCGCTGAGCAACGATTTCATTGACCGGGCGACCGCCGACTCAGACTGCAACGTCTGCATTAATTCGTCGTCGGCCACAAACTGAGCGGGGAAATCGGCAGCGCCCTCGACCGCAATCAACTGAAACGTCCGTTGCTCTCCGTCTCGAAGATAGACGGCGATCCGCTCGGCTCGCAGCACCTCGCGACAGGATCCAATCATCCGGTGCGCCAGCGTCTTTCGATCGACGACACGTTCCACCGCTCGATTCATCTGCTGCAAGGCTCGATCGAGCTGATACTTCTCCCGGTAAAAACGCCGATCGATCAATTGCTGTAGCCGATCCCGACTCCATAACAGCATCGTGACGGCGACGGCCAGAACCGCTCCTAAGATGATGACCTGCTGCCATCCAGGAAACGCCGGTCCGCCAGCGTTCCAGAAGTTCGCCGCCAAACCGCCCAAGGAGATCAATCCGGCAAACGCTCCGGTCAGCCCCAAGCTGACCGCGTAGTAGCGCATTCCCTTGCTGACGATCTGGTCAATCAGCATCAGCTTGAACCGCAGAATCGCGACCGCATAAGCCAACATGAACGACAGGCTCGCCAAGAACATCGAGAATCTTGCGCGGCCCAATGCGAACTCCACTTGGTCGAACAAGGCCAAGTGCAGCGTGTATCCGACCGGCGGAACAGCGAACACGCCCCCCCAAAACATCCACTTCAATTGATTGCGTTCGATGGGATTGGCCGTCCGCAGATAACCCTGGGCCAGCGCCGTGAGCATCACCAGGAAGCATCCGGCCGCGAACGTCAAATAGGCGTAGATGCCGTCGCGAAGAGTCACCAGTGATTTCAAAATCAACTCGGTCGCATCAGCCAAACCACTTTGGGACAGCCAATGCGCATAGCCCAGCATGCCGATCAACCAAATGAAGGTGATCGAGGGAACCACATACAGCGCCGCCAAGGCCGTGCGCGGAAACCGCGTCAACGGCCAAGTTCGACGCGGGTAGGTTAAGAAGAAGTGCAGCGAAACGACCGGCACGAACAAAGCACAGCCCACGAATGGCAGATTCAAGGGGAGCGAACTCGCAACGATCCACCAATGAAACCCACCAACAAACGCCCCCATCGTCACCACGCACATCGCAAAGAACAGGCGTGCCGGCCGATCGAATGGGCGATGCCAGACCGCCAAGGCTCCCACCGCCGTGATCCCCAGTTGCAGCAAGAACCAGATCAGCGTCAGCAACATCTCGTCCAGAGGCAACGATTGCACGAAGACCCAACTCGTCTGCGGCACGCCGTCGTGAAGAAACGCCACTGCGATCAGGCGTTCGCCCGTTTCCAACTCCACAAGGCTGGGAAGCGGTTCACGAACGAGGGCGGGATCGTCTCCGGAATTCAGTAATCCTCCGGGAGGAATCTGAGCACGCCGAAGGCGACGCAGGCTGCGGGAAAAATCGTTGAACGAGTGAATTGGCTGATCGCCGATGCGACGGAGCACGTCGCCAACAACCGGCTGCGGACCACTGCAACGAATCCCTGGCAGGTCACGGATGACAATTCCTGACGGGAATCGAGCATCCGAATCATCCGACAACAGAACGCGAAGGCGCAGATCAGGAAACGTCGCGACATAAGCCAGGACGACTACGCAATAAAGCAGGACGACACTGCTGGAGATGGCCACCAGAACTTTATCCGACCACTGACGAGGATTCATTTGTGGTTCTTCTCGGCGCTGAAAACGGAGATTTGAGCGCCGAACTTGTAAAATGACGCCCCCAGACTCACAACGCGCCGAGCACCCAATTCTCGATTTTCATTGGAGTTACGAGTTTCTAGCTTCGGCGCTCACAATCATCGCCATTCTGGCACGTTCGATGCTATTTGTTCTTCGCATCAACAGACCCAGCCGAGACCCTCAATGGTCAATGCTGGCCAAATTCGACCAAGGATTTTGACGGTTTCTCTGATTACGGTCTGACCCACTCTGTACTCAGCGTTCAGCACGTCACATTTCCAAGTCATTGGCCAGTCTCCATTGAGGGTCTTTTTCTTTTCACTGGCAGAATCTGCCACCGCGCTCCGCTCATGGCGTCGAGCACCCAGTCCTTCTCGATACGACTGGGAGATTTTCCCCAAGTTCGCTGATCGTCACGTCCGATACCTCAAGTACATCCCCCCATGTCGTCATGGGGGTGGCTCCGGCTTCGTCGCCGGACGTTCGAGATCGGATCGCTCAGGCAGGACAAGGACTATGCGCAGCCGCCTCGCAGTCTGCGTGCTTGGTGTTTGGAGCTTGTTGGCGTCAACGACGTCGCAGGCCCAGCCTCCCGGCACGATCGCACCGCCGCGGATTTATGCCCCCGCGCCGTACGACGCCTCGAATTCATGGCCGGCCTGGGGCGTGCCAGCCTACGACAATTACGCCAGCGCACGCGTCCCGGCGGACGGTCAATTTGGTGCCGGTCCAGACGGATTGATCACCGAACAGATCTCGGGGGACCGAGGCCTTGCTTACGAAGACACTCCGGTCGATCGCTTCCTGACCGCGGCAGCAAAGTCCACCTGGATTCGGCTCGAATACATGGACTGGAGGTTTGAAGGACCAGGCAATTCGTTGCTGGGTTCCCCCGTCGCTGGAATCGTCGATCCGTCGCAGCCGTTCCAAGCCACGATCGCAGGACGGCCTGCCATAGTTCAGATTCCCACGACCTCCGCTCTGCGATTTCCCAACCTCCAAGGGATTCGCGGGACGTTTGGTTTGCCCACGAGCGCAGGCACCTTGGAAGCCAATTACTTTGCGTTTTCAAGTTCGACCAATGGCCAATTCCTCGCAGTCCTTCCGCCCGATCCGCTCGCACCGGAACTTCAAGTTCAATATGCAACCAGTACGTTGCTCAACGGACAGCCAAGCAACAACTTGTTCCTCTACGACAGCTCATTTGAAGTGTCTCAGAGCACTCGACTGATGGGAGCGGAAGCGAATTGGATTGCCAATTCTCCCTATGAAACAGGGTTCGTCACGCGTCCGCTGGTCGGATTTCGGTACATCGACTTCCAAGAGCACCTTTTACAACGCGGCACATTCGACCAACAAGGTTTGCTGGCGGTCCCGCTGGTTAGCGACATCAATTCGGATGCCACCAATCGAATCTACGCCCCGCAACTCGGCATGAGGTTTGAGTGGGTCGATCAGTGGTTTACGCTCGGCTTCGAGCCAAAGGTGGCGTTCGGAGTGAATCAGTATGAAGCGTCTGTTCGCACAGATCGCCTCCGCAGTCCCGGCGACCCCACGGTCATCACGTCAGCCAACGGAAATCGTTTCGCTCCGGTTGGAGACTTCTCGGTCTACGGGAAGATCCATCTGCGGGACAATTTCTCCGTGTTTGTCAGCTATCAAGTGATGGTCGCGAGTGGCATTTCGCGGCCAGCGGACAACATCTTCTATAACGACAATGGCTCAACCCCCCCCCCCGCAATTGTGGTGGATCCCAGCTTCCGAAGCATGGTCTGGCAGGGATTGACGGTCGGTGGCGAAGTGAAATTCCGATAACCAGGCGCGAGGGCACCGGCCGGGACCGTTGCCCCAATCCCCGCGATGCGGCCTATATTTCAGGCCGCCGGATTCGCAACACTATTTGCGGGACGGTCGCCCGGAGGCTCGTAACCCCAGCGGTCGAGGGCCACTTTCAAGAACGGGGCCCAGTGGTTGATCGTCGCGTCGTCGAAGCCGTAGCGGTTCGTCTCGTAGTTTGCGAGCGATTCCACATAAGACTTCAAACGCGGCTGAGCAGTGTCAAACCCCGGCAAACTCAAATGTGAATAGGCTCGCTCAAGAACATCGAGCGGCCGAGACGTCATTTCTTCATGGCTAACTTCAAACAGTTGATTGGGCGGAATCAGTTCTTTGTCTCGTAGGAGACGCTCCATCAACAGTTGATAGCGAACCAAGCACGCCTCTCGCACCGCATCCCAATCGTGCCGCTGCAACGCAAGCAGATGAAGGAAGCGATCCATGAGTTTTAGCGTCGAGGCAATCACGACATACGGATTGCGATAGACGTGGATGAACCGAGCATTCGGAAACATCTTCAGGATCGTCGGCAAACGGCCGGAGTGTGCGGGGTTCTTCAGAAGCAATTGCTTCCCATTATGGGCCACCGCGACTTTCTGAAGCAGATAGCGATATGTCTGCTGCCAGCGTTCGATTTCCGCTTCGGACAAACCCTCGAACAAAATCGTACGGCGAAAAATCTCGTCTCCGTGACGAGGGAAGTAGTAGCTGTGATAGTGGGTGATGTCGGTCATCGCTCCCAATGCGAAGTCTTCGGACATCGGCTCGTTGAGTCCGAGCTCGACGTTATCCATCGGGCGAGTCGCCGGCACCAGCTTTGCGAAGAGCCGATTTGCCAGCGACTCCGTGCTTAAAAACGCCCACGGAGCCTGGCAATGTAGAAAGCTCAAATGACCGAATTGCGGGTCGCGCAACAAATGGTTGTGCATGTTGGTCGTGCCGCTGCGCCAGTGTCCGATGATGAAGACAGGCGGCGGGTCCAACTTCTGAGCCGCGATCGCGCGGCCGAATCGCAGCCGTTCATACATCCGCAGCGGTGTCCCCAGAGTCGTAATCAGCGAGGCGCTTGCGGCCTGCGTCCAACCGATGGAATCGACTCCGCCATAGGATTTCAAAAGCTTCAGCCAAACAGGGATCGTGCAGCCGGCCAAAGGGTGAATCAGTTTGAGGCGGCGAGATTGCGATGGGGAACTACTCATTCAATTCTCTGACTTCCTGACAGGCGGCCCGTAATAGTGGGGCGGGATTCTCGAAACAGAGAGCTGATTCGTCAAATCGCTCAGCCAAAAACCTCTTCAGCGACCGGCTGTGGCCTAATCGTCGCCGAACATTCCCCCTTGTTCCATCGTTTGCGTTGGATCGAGCGAATAGCCCAAGGCGTCGAAGGCAAAGCCCCATTCGCGTCGTACCAACTCTTGCTGCTCTGGCGCGAGCGTCACGTCATGCCCCGCTAGTTGGCCGAGCTGTGTTCCTCCCGGGGCCGTCAAACGCGCCTCAAGATGTTCAAAACCCGGCAGTCCCAGTTCCGCATAGACTCGGCGCAACGTGCTGACTGGGTTCGCGAGCAACTCCTCGTAACGAACATCAGCCAATTGGCTAGCCGGGATCGACTCGCGATCGGCAAAGAACTTTTTCATCAGCACGGGGTAAAGCCGAACGGTATCCGTCACCAATTGGTTGATGTTCGGAGTTTGCAAGGCCCACTGTCCGCACAGCGATTCCCACTTGGGTTCCTGGGCTGCAAAGACGCGATAAGGATTGCGATGCAGGTGGATGAACTTTGCATTGGGAAACAGTTCCAGCAGTTGTCGCACTCGCCCGGTATTCGCGGCGTTGCGTGACAGCAAGCGCGGGAGGCCGGTGTGCCAGGCGACCTTTTGAAGGAGCCGGCGATAGCACTGCTTCCACTCGAGCACTTCCTCGGCGGAGAGATTTTCAAACAACACGCTGCGACGAAAAAGGGCCTCGTAGGAGCCGGGAAACGAGTAGCCGTGATAGATCGACAGGTCCGTGAGGTTGGCCATCGCCAATTCATCCCCTTGAGGACTGTCAGTGGAGAGCGGCAAGGAATCGACGTAGCGGGTTTTGCTACCGCGACGTTTCAAGAACCAGCTTGCCAGCGGTTCGATCGTCACCCAGCAAGAGGGCAGGGCGCAGTGCAGCAGGTTCGTCGTGGCGAACTGGGGATCGTTCGCCATGAAGTAGTGCATCAGCGAATGGCCCGACTGCCAATACCCGAGGATGAACACCGGCGCGGGGTGCAATTCAGTCTGCTCGATGGCTCGACGAAAGCGCCACGATTCCCAGCACCGCTCCGGAGTCAGCGACCACATGCCGAACTGCATCAGCGCGGCACGCGATCGAAACTGCGAGTCCACGTTTCCGTAGCGTTGTCGCAGTCTGCGCCACAGGCTCGGCGTGGCCCCGAACAGAAAGTGCGGGAGTCGGCGTTTGTTCTGTTCGGACATCAACTCTCCTCAGATTGGTCTGTCGGACCAAGACGCGATCATTTCGTGAGCGGCTGGAACTTCACGCACACCGGTTTGCCGACGGAAACACTGACGTCGGTCGGCTCCAGTTGGCCCGTCGTCTGGTTGATGCGGAAGACGATCACGTTGTCGGTGTCTTGATTGGCGGCGAGCAAAAAATGGCCGGTCGGATCGATACCGAAGTTGCGCGGTGTCTTGATTCCCTGGCCCTGATGTCCAACGGCCGTCAACTTTCCAGTCGCGGGGTCGATGGAAAAGATCGCGATGCTGTGGTGCCCGCGATTCGAGCCATACAAAAACTTGCCGCTGGGATGAACTTGGACTTCGGCCGTCGACATTCCTTTGCGGTCGGTAACCCCTTCCGGCAACGTCGAGATCGTTTGCTGGGGCGTGAGCACTCCTTTGTCGGCGTCGTATTGAAACGCGGTGACAGTCAGCAAACTCTCGTTGATGACGTAGGCGTAATTGCCGCTGGGATGAAAGGCGAAGTGTCGCGGCCCAGAGCCCTTCTCGACGCTGGCGGCCGGCGGATCATTCGCGGTGATCGTCCCTTTCTCCGGATCGAGCTTGTAGACCAGTACCTTGTCGAGTCCGAGGTCCGATACGAAGGCGAAGCGGTTTCCGGCATCAACGTTGATCGAATGCGCATGCGGAGTGAGCGGTTTGTCTTTGACGGGATCGTGCCCTTTGTGTTGCACAAAGCTGGAAGCCTCGCCGAGCTTGCCGTCCGCGAGGATCGGAAGGACCGCCGTGCTTCCGCCGCCGTAGTTCGCAACGAGTGCCGTCTTGCCGGATCGATCCACGGAAATGTGGCACGGCCCTCCACCGACCGACGATTGTTGGTTGAGCAGTTTCAGATCGCCAGTTGCAGTGTCGATGGAGAAGGCATTGACGGCTCCCCCTTTCTTGCCGTTGACGTCGCTGAGTTCGCCGACCGCGTACAAGAATTTCTGATTCGGTGCGATCGCCAGAAACGAAGGATTCGTGACCTCTCCCGCGAGCACCGGCGGAGACAGTTTGCCGGTCGCGAGATCGAGTTCGCTGCGATAGATCCCCTTGCTGGATTTGCCGGTGTAGGTGCCGAAGTAGACGCGCTGCTTGCCGGTGGGAGCATCCGCAGCACAGATCAACGTCGAAAAACCACAGAGACAGCAGACACTCAAGGCGAGACTTCGGAGGAGATTCATCGCGAGGGTTCCTTGATCAAGAAGTGGGAATCGAAAGCGGGCAGATGATCGTGAGTCGTTCAGGGCTGCTTCAGTTCGGCCGCGAACGTGTCGAACCATTTCTGAATCGTGTCGCGAGCGGGTGGCTCGCCGGTGGTGATGACGATGCGGTAGCGCATACGAAGCGGCTTGTCGGCCGATAACGTCGTCTTGAAGAACGCTCCGAAGCGACCGTAGGGGCGTTCGGAGAAGAGGGAGGGCTTCGGCAGTGACGGATCTTCGAAATAGCAGACGGTGACTTGTTGGCCTTCGATCGGATAGGTCATCGCGCACCACGGCAAATTGCTGTGCGCGGGGGGATCGCCTGAGTCGCCGACCTCGACCGCTTCGGGTTTCTCAGGAAAACCAGTCGGTCGAATGTAACGGGCGGACTTTTGTTCGGAGACGATTTGAGCGGCACGATATTGGAAGCCCGCGTGTTGTCGATCCCCTTCCAATTTGATCTCACCGCGCTGACTGGCGAGGCTGGTACGCCAATCGATTTGCCAGCCAGTCGTCCCGGCCGGAGCGCGTCGCACATCAATCGAACGAGTCTCGACGATGACCGGTTTCGCTTCCGCATCGGCCCAATGAATCTCGACGGTCGCGGCTCCGTGCTGCGCGTCGCCAGACTTTTCGAGGAACTTCACATGCCGTTGCGAGTTTCCGTTCGTGCAGTGCCAGAAGTCGCTGGTCTTGCCTTCGTAGCTGGTTTTGTTCCAAGCGCAGTAGAGCCCGCGATGATGCGTGAATTGCCCGCCGGGCCCTTTTGTCAGGATGGTTTTTCCATCCGGCGAGAAGACGTGGTGATAGACCTTGTACGTGTCGTGCTCGCTTTCTTTCGTGGATTTGTCGTATGGCAGCGCCATGTAGCGCACGACCGGCTTGTCTCCGAGCAACAGGTCGGTTGTTCCCGCTTGCGGCCCATCAGCCCAGCGGAACATCGCATCGTCGGCTTGCGTGGCTGTCGTTAGAGCGAGCGTGAAGACCGACACCAAACCAAGAATGGCGAGTCGTCGAAGAGCGATGATCATGGCGGTGGCCTCGATGTAGGAGATACGAAACGGCGAACGACGGCACGGCGGAATTGTAGGCCCCCCGTCGAACGAAGAGAAACGGGGCGAGCAACGGCGTGTGGCACGCCAGATCCATCACGATCACGAGCCATCGAATGGTTGCAGCGCGAGCCGAAACTCGCGGACGGACGGGAAGCGATCTTCGGGCTCGCGGGAGAGTCCGCGATGAATCGCATCCGCCAAGTCCGCGGGGATGTCTGAACGACGCTGAGTGATCGGGATTGGTGCCTCTTGCAAGATCATCAGGATTTGCTCGGACAGCGACTTGGGGAACTCGTAGATGTTCTGCCGAGTCAGGAGATGATAGAGCGACGCGGCGGACGAATACTGATCGACCGCCGGCTTGGAATCACGAAAGCTCGTGATCTGTTCGGGGGCCATGAATGGCGTCGTGCCGCCGATGGCTCCCGTCATGGTCAGGCCACTCAGTCGTGACGCTTGGAAGGTGCGAGCCAATCCGAAATCGGACAGCCGCGCGAACTCCACGCCGTTGGGAAGTTGCTCCACCAGCAAGTTCGACGGCTTGATGTCGCGATGCACGAACCCGCGCGCGTGAGCCTCTTCCAAGCCCTTGAGCATTTGCACGGTCAGTCGCACGGCTCGCGAAATCGGCATCGGCGACCTCGCTTCGTCCAGCAACCGCGCGGCATCGAGTCCAGGGACATAGTCCATCGCGAAGTACACCACGCCCTTCGATTCGCCGACATCTCGGCAGCGGACGATGTGCGGATGGTCGAGCGACTTCAGAATGCTCGCCTCTCGCAGAAACTTCAAATAGTCCCGCTGCGTGCCGCGGTTCGTTGGTGAAATCGTTTTGATGGCCACGACCGATTGGTTGGCCTGGCAAATGGCGCGATACACGGCCCCCTTCGATCCGCGACCAAGTTCATCCACGATCAGATAGACAGCCAACGGCTGCGGACGTTGTTGGATGAAGTCTTGATAATTCGCCGGTAACAACCGCTCGATGTCATACGGACTGAGTCGCCCCACCAGTGCGGTGACAAACTCGGGCGCGGTTCCTGGCTGCCCGCCGACAGCGTCTAGCGAAAGAATGGGGGTACGTGGCCAGACTCCAACTGAGAATTGGCTCGGCAGGATTTCGGAGGGGGACTCTCCGAACGCCGCTTCGTCGAGCGTCTGTGTTGCCGATCCCGGCGCGAGTGAGTTCGGGGGGTTCCCTCGTTCGATACTCGAAGAGTATTGACCATCGTCGATCGTCGCGTCCTCGGAGATCGAGACTTTCAACACAGTCAGCCCGCCACAGATTTCGTCGTCATCTTTGAGTTCGACCGACTCGACTCTCTCCGAGTTGACGAACGTGCCATTGCGGCTACCCATATCCAGCAACCGGCACAGCGGCGGATTGACCTCGATCAGAAAATGATTGCGTGAGAAATACACATCATCCTTCGGCAATCGAAACTGCGCCTTCTTCGATCTTCCGACGATGAAGTTCTGATGCTCCTCAAACGAAAACTCGCGCCCCACATGTGGTCCGGCCGTGATGGTCAGCGTGATTCGCATGAAAGAAAACCTCTGGCGAGAAATCGCCTGGATTACTCATGGTCGGCATTTAGCACGACGCGTAAACGAGTGGCACGCACACAGATCACTCGCTTGCGCGTCGTGCTAACAAGAAGGCACAATGCGACACCGTTCGCATCGTTTCAGTCAGGTCGACTCCATCGACCGACTTCCTTCCCTCCCTGCTTGGCCACAATCTCGTCGTCCAAGATCTCGACCGCGACCGCCGGGTTGTTCCCTTTCTTCAGCGTAAATTTCTCGGTGTCAAACTCGACGTCGCCGGACTTGATATGCAGCGTGTGATCGCCGGGTATGAGCTTGTATTCGTGATCGCCCTCTTTGAGTTCGATGGTCTCATCGTCGAACGCGACCTGCACGTCCTTGGAATGAAGCTCAATCCTGACCAGTGCATCGCCGTGGCGGAACCAGAGCGGGACGGCCAGCAGTAACAACGCTCCGAAGCCGACCACCGCCAGTGACAGTGCGAGTTTCTTGCCTTGCTTCTGCTTGGGGACGGGAGCGGCCTTTGTGACGAAGGTGGGCTCATCGGCGAAGTCCGGGAACCCGGAAGTGGTGCTCGGCGATTCGTCTTTGGGAGCGGGAGGTGTTGGCACCTTGGTAGGCGTGAGGTCGGTTTTGCGTTCGGGTGGCGTGTTCGGATTGGGCGGGGCACTGATGTCGCCGGATCGTCTGAATTCGGCTTTTTTGGAGGCACTGTAGTCGGCGAGCGTCGTGGCGAACTCGGTCATGGTCGGGTAGCGATCCGCGTGATGTTTCGCGATGGCCTTGAGGACGATCGCTTCCAAAACAGGATCGAGATCGCGGCGATGCATCGTCGGTGGATCAGGTGGCGTCGTGAGGATCTTGGCGAAGAGCGCCGTTACGGGTGCATCCGGTGCCACGTCGAACGGGAGATGTGCCGTCAGCAGTTCGTAGAAGATCACTCCCAAGCTGTAGACGTCACTGTGAGGGCCAATGTCGTCCAAGTTCCCGTGGAGTTGTTCCAGCGACATGTACGCGGGCGTGCCGATGATCATGCCGTTTTTTGTCAGCCGCTGATCGCGCACGCCGATCTTGCGAGCGAGTCCAAAGTCAGTGACCTTCGGTTTGCCGTCGGTCGTCACCATGATGTTCGCAGGTTTGAGATCGCGATGAATGATCCCCTGCTTGTGGGCGGTCCCGACGGCCTGCGCGACTTGGCGAACCAACTGCACCACCGCCAAATCTTTGAGACCTTTCGAGCCCACCAGCTTGGTGAGCGGTTTACCGTCGATGTATTCCATCGTCAGGTAGCGGCGGCCGTCGATCTCGCCAACGTCGAAGACCTAACAGATGTAGGCATGCGAGAGCTTCGCAGCGGTCTTGGCTTCACGATCAAAGCGTTCGAGTTCATCGGAGTCATTCGCCGCGCTGACATGCGGCACCTTGAGCGCGACTTCGCGATCCAGTTGCGTATCCAAAGCGAGATAAACTGTCCCCATGCCTCCGTCGCCGAGTTCTCGCAGGATGCGGTAACGGCCGAAGACCTTCGGCAGTTCCTTGCGCGGAGCATCTGACAAAGAACCGGCGAGCGGGCCGGCGTCAGCCCCTCGGTCTTTCGACGACTCCTTCCCGTCCGGCGGACGAACCACCCCTCGCTCGACGCCGGGCGTGGTGGCGGAACCCAAACTGATGACCTTGGAAGTATCTCGTTTGGCGACTTTGCGCTGTACGGGCTCCTGGGCTTCCACCTGGCGGATGAGCTGTTGCAGTTCCGGCGCTTGCTTGGGGAATCGTCTCGCGAAATCCCCGAACCGAGGCGGCTCACCAAACTGCCGACGAGCTTCCCATTCCACGAAGAGCAACAACGAGGAAACGGTTTCGGTCGTGCCGAGGTCCGGAAACCGCCTGAGGTATTGTTCGATCTCGGTGTTTTGCCCCGACTGCCAACGGCGATCGAGGTCGATCTCCACCAGTTCAGCGAGCGCTCGCCGGCGTGATTCGGGCGACCAACTAGCAAGCTCGGCCGAGAAGATGTCGATTTGCCCCGCGTCCCAGTTTTGTTCAAAGCGCAACCTGAGATCGGCGATCCGATCCGAGTCGGACCGAGCAACGGGCAGTTCCGACTTCGGTGGCGTAGCCATGCTGGTCTCGTGGTGCTTTCAGCAACGTTTGAGCAGCTATTTTGAATTGATGTGAGTTTACGAATCAAGCACCCCAGCGAAAGTTTTGAGCCTGGCGAGCGGGGCGGCGTCAGCCCAATGGCACTTACTTTAAGAGTCTGGTTTGGGTTCGGGCGTTTTGGGTTTTCGTTTTTTGAATTGGGTGGATTTTGGTCGTCGGGCGTAGGTTTCTCGTTCGAACGAACGGCCGGGACGATTCGGGAGTTTGTCTTGCGTGCCAATCAGCAAAGCTTGACGTTATTTGGCGCGCCAGCCAGAGGAGTCCTTGGCTTGCGAGGACCAGAGAACAATATTGAATGTGGTCCAATTGCTTTTGAAGCTCATGCGGCGTGGGGGCTGGGCAATGAGCGTGGCGGCTTGTCGGCGGAATTGCGTCACCAGGTTGTAGGCCACCAGCGAGGTCAGTAATTCTTTGTTGAACATCTCGACGCTTCTGGCCTGGATGCGTTCGGTGTTCAGCACCACTTTGAGGTTGCGGATATCGACCTCGACGTCGCCGCGGTGCCGATACAGTTCCGACAGGACTTCCGCCTGATGTGGCAGGCTCGTCACCAGGAACAGCGTCAGCGTGTCATGAATGCGGATCTCGTGCAGGCGGACTTTCAGAACGGCATCGGAGGGCAAGTCCGGATGCGTTTGGCGTTCCTTCGAGGCTGTGAGTTTTTTCTGAAAGTCGATTCGGATCATTTTTCCCGGCAGCGGTTTTTTGCTGCGGGGTTTTTTGGTCCAGTTCGTGTTGGATTTTGGCAACGGGATTGTTGCCGTCGTTGGTCTCGATTCCTGGT
>SXGU01006981.1_pt1 | contig 35417 bp, 38 predicted proteins | sample 3174531 | NCBI WGS metagenome assembly SXGU01 (sample SAMN11356863, study PRJNA531348) | freshwater metagenome | isolation source: freshwater sample F1-140 | place: China: Fuxian Lake, Yuxi | collected 2017-12-25 | reverse complement strand
GAGGGGCAGAATTAATTAAGTACGCATCTAATGCTTTTTTAGCTACTAAAATTACTTTTATTAATGAAATTGCTAATCTTTGTGAAAAAATAGGAGTTAATGTTGAAGACATTTCTTTAGGTATGGGTTTAGACGTTAGAATAGGTAGTCGTTTTTTAAGAGCAGGTCCTTCTTATGGTGGATCATGCTTTCCAAAAGACACAAAAGGACTCGTATCAATGGGCGATAAGGAAAAAATTAATTTAACAGTTGTTAAATCTGTAATTAAATCAAATCAAAGCAGAAAATCTTTACTACTTAGAAGAATAGATAAAATATTTGGAAAAAATATCATAAATAAAAAAATTGTTTTTTTAGGTGTAACGTTCAAGCCAAATACAGATGATATGCGTGAGGCAGTAAGTTTATACATGATACCTCATCTTCATAAAAAAAAAGCTATAATCTCTTATTACGATCCAACAGGGGAAAAAAAAGAATTTTTTCGGCTTAAAAATTGTAATTTTTATTCAGATATTCAAGAAGCATGTAAGAATGCGGATCTTATTATTTTACATACTGAGTGGGATGAATTTAAATCTCTCGATTTTAATAAGTTATTAAAACAAAAAAAATTTTCTCTTTATGATTTAAGAAATCTTTACACCGTTGAACAGATGAAAAAAAAGAAGATTAAATATTTTTCTATTGGTAGACCAAACGTTAATTAACTTCAAAAATAGCTTCAATTTCAACAGCAGCACCTAAAGGTAAAGAATTTGCACTTAAAGCTGCTCTAGTATGTTTTCCGTTATCTCCAAAAATATTTGCTATAAGCTCTGAAGCTCCATTAATTACTTTAGGTTGATCAATAAAGTCGTCTTTAGAATTAACAAATCCTGTGAGTTTAATGCAATGTTTAACTTTATTTAAATCACCATCACAAGCTGCTTTGATTTGTGAAAGTATGTTTATAGCACAAGCTTTAGCAGCTTCTTGACCCTGTTCTAGAGTTAAATCAGATCCAACTTTCCCTTTGATTAATTGACCATCTCTTTTAAAAGACACTTGACCAGATATAAAAACAAGTTTCCCAGTTTTTTTATATGCAACATAAGCACCAACAGGAGAGGGAGCTTTCGGTAAATCTATATTTAATTTTTTAAGATTTTCTTCAGGAGACACTTATTTTTTCATTTTTTCTTTAATCCAGTCGGTTAATTTGGATTCCGTATTTAATTTACCTGCACCTTTTTTTATTGTTTCAAGAATTTTATTATCTTTTTTTTCATTTTTAGCTTTAGGTTCTTTTTCAGCACTATATGAAGAACCTATAAAAGCTAAAGATATCATAATTATATGAAATATTTTGATCATTTTTTTCCTTTTTTTCTTTTATTTTTATCATATTCTTTTCTTTTTTCTATTAATATAAGTGCTTCTTCCATGGTAATTTCAGCAGGATCTTTTTCTTCAGGAATTGTCGAATTTAATGATTTGTATTTTATATATGGACCAAACTGACCTTTCATAATTCTAACAGGCTTTTTATCCTCTGGATGTTCACCCAAATCTTTTATAATTGAGGAAGATATTCTACCAGGTTTTGCTTCGGCTATTAATGTTATGGCTCTGTTTAATCCAATTGAAAAAATTTCTTCAACATTTTCTATTCTTGCTGATTTATTTTCACATTTTAAATAAGGACCAAATCGTCCCGAGTTTAAAATAATATCTTGACCTGTTTCTGGATTTTGTCCAAGTATTTTTGGTAGTGAACATAAAAATTGAGCTTTAGATAAGTCAATACTATCAATTTCAATCCCTTTTGGAATTGATATATTTTTAAAATTATTATTTTTTTCAATTTTTTTTTTTTTTGTTTCTTTAAAATTTTTTCTTCTACAGCTTCGATTTCTTTCTCATGCTGCAAGTAGGGACCAAATCTTCCATTTTTTAAATATATATCTTTACCTAAATTATTAGGTCCAATTAATTTTGGCTCAGTAAGATTAAATTGAGTAGCAGTCTTTGTTTTAGATAAAGATCTGGTAAATTTACATTCTGGATAGTTTGAGCAACCAATAAACGCACCGCCTCTAAAGCTGTTTTTTAGACTTAATTCACCATTGCTGCAAAGTTTGCATTTTCGATCAATTATATCTTGATCGTTTTTTTCAAATATTAAATTACCGAGACTTTCATTTAATAAATCTAAAACTTCACGTGTTCTTTTTTCTTTAACTAAATTAACGTTAGCATTAAAATCTTTCCAGAAATTTTCTAAAACTCCAATCCATTTAATTGATCCATTTGTAATTTCATCTAATTGATTTTCCAAATCAGCAGTAAAATTATAATCAACATATTTTGTAAATAATTTTTCTAAAAAAGCAGATATAAGTTTTCCTCTGTCGGTTGGGTGAAATCTTTTATTTATTTGTTCAACATAATTTCTCGTGGACAAAACAGAAATAATGCTTGCGTAAGTTGATGGCCTCCCAATTCCAAGTTCTTCCATTTTTTTTACCAAACTTGCTTCTGAATATCTGGGAAGTGGATCTGTATAGTGTTGTTCGCTATTTAATTTTAGAATATTAAAATCATCACTAATTTTGCATTCAGGTAGAATATTTTTCGCATCCTCATCAGTTTCAGGAGCTTCATAAACTTTTAAAAAACCATCAAATTTAACAACAGATCCATTAGCTCTAAAATTAATTTTTTCATCTTCTGAAGAAAAAACAATACTATTCCTATAAAATTCAGCTGGATTCATTTGTGAAGAAAGAGCTCTGCTCCAAACTAGATCATAAAGTTTAAATTGATCTGCATTTAAATATTTTTTTATATCATCAGGTTTTCTTGAAATATCCGTTGGTCTAATTGCTTCATGTGCCTCTTGAGCATTCTTAGCTTTTTTCCCTTCATATGAGTTAGCAATATCTGGTAGATAATGTTTTCCGTAATCTTTCTTTATTAAATTTCTAAAATCTTCAATTGCTTCTTTTGATAACTGATTTCCATCTGTTCTCATATAAGTAATTAAACCTGTACTCTCACCATCAATATCAACTCCCTGATAAAGTCTTTGAGCTATTTGCATTGTTCTTGATGCGCCAAAACCAAATTTTCCAGATGCTGTTTGTTGGAGTGTTGATGTAGTAAATGGAGCTAAGGGGTTTCTTTTATGAACTTTAGAATTAATATCTTTAATTTTAAATTTGGATTTATTAATAACATTTAGAGCTATATCTATTTCAACTTTATTTTTAAAAGTAAAGCGTTCAACCTTTTCACCATTAAATAAACTTAATTTTGAAAAAATATTTTTTTTATCAACATTGGTGAAGTCAGATGTTAGAGTCCAATATTCTTCGGGTTTAAATAATTCAATTTCGTGTTCTCTTTCTGTAATTAATTTTAAAGCTACAGACTGAACTCTCCCAGCCGATTTACAGCCTGGAAGTTTAGTCCATAAAATGGGTGATATATTAAATCCAACAAGATAGTCTAAAGCTCTTCTTGTTAAGTATGCTTCAACTAAAGGTAATTCTATCTGTCGAGGTTTTTTTATAGCTTCTAAAATGGCATTTTTAGTAATTTCATTAAAGACTACTCTCTCTAATGTTTTATCTTTTAAAGCTTTGGTAGAATTTAAATATTCTTTAACATGCCATGCTATAGCTTCACCTTCACGATCTGGATCAGTTGCTAATATTATTTTATCAGAATCTTTAACAGCATCTGTTATTTCTTTTAAATATTTTTTTGAGAAAGAATCTATTTCCCATAACATTTCAAAATTTTTTTCAGGATTTACAGAGCCATTTTTAGAAGGTAAATCTCTTATATGTCCATAACTTGCTAAAACTAAATAATCTTTTCCAAGATATTTGTTAATTGTTTTCGCTTTTGCAGGACTTTCAACAATAACTAAATTCATTCACGTATCTACTTACAAATCTCCATACATTTGTCAAATATTAGAATAATTTTATGACAAAAAGTCTTTTAAAGAGTGATTTTATTTTCTTTTTTATTTTTAAGACGAATTATATTCTCTCTATGGGTATAAATTACAATAACAAGAATTATAAAAAAAAATAAGCTTTCAAAAGAATTTTTTAAGTAAATCGAATATAAAAAAATTAATCCTGTAGACATTAAAGAAGAAACTGAAGAATATTTTGTTAGATATAAAATTAAAATCCAAGAAATTATAAAAATTATTCCAAATTTAATTGATAGATAAAAAAGAATACCTAAAAATACTGCTATTCCTTTACCGCCTTTAAATTTTAACCAAACTGGAAATATATGGGCAAGAAAACATATTAAAGCAGATAAATAAATATAATCAGGGAAATAAATAAAAGTTATAGTTAGTGCAATATATCCCTTTAATCCATCTAAAAATAAAGTAAGTACACCTAAAGATTTTTTACCAGTCCTAAGAACATTAGTGGCGCCTATATTACCTGATCCTATTTTTCTAAGATCTTCATTTAAAAAAAATTTTATTAAGACATAACCAAAAGGTATAGATCCTAAAAGATAAGAGTAAATTGCAGTATATAAAATTTCTATATTCACTATAATTTAAATATTAGATCACCATTTAAAAAAGTCATAATAACTTTTCCTTGAAGCTTTCTTCCTTCAATAGCTGTATTTTTTGATTTAGATTTTAAATTATCGCCATTAACTACCCATGGTTTATTTAAATCAAAGACGCAAATGTCTCCATCTGCTCCTTTTTTTAATGTACCTTTATTTATTTTTAAAATTTTAGCTGGATTTATAGTTAAAGTTTCAATTATCTTCATAAGACTAAGAGACTCGTTGTGATGCATCTCTAAAGCTAGCGGAAGAAGAGTTTCTATTCCTATTGCTCCAGTTGAGGCTTGAGCAAACGGAAGCCGTTTTGCTTCCTCATCTTCAGGCGTATGATCAGATACAATCACATCAATCAGACCTGATTTTACACCCTGGACTAACGCTACTCTATCATCTTCAAGTCTAAGGGGAGGAGAAAGTTTTAGAAAAGTTTTAAAATCTCCTATGTCATTTTCATTTAGTGAAAGATTATTAATAGACACACCCACACTGAATTTTAATCCTTTTTCTTTATTTTTTTTAATAACCTCTAGAGATTCTTTCGAGCTGATTTGATTGATATGATATCTGCAAGGAAATTCACTTAACAAAGATAAATCTCTCTCTATGATGATTTTTTCAGCTATATAAGATATTCCCTCAAGACCTAATCGTGTTGATACCTCGCCTTCATTAATACAACCATCTTTTGAAAGTTCGTAGTCTTCTGCATGTTGCATAATTAAAACGCCTAAATCTGAAGCATAGTCCATTATTCTTGCCATAGTTTTAGTATTTTGAATTGTTTTAATTACATCGCAAAAACCGATAATTCCTTTTGCTGAAAGCAGACCAAACTCAGACATTTCTTTTCCGCCTATTTCTCTAGTTAAAGTGGCACAGGGGAATAAATTGATTGAGGCTTTATCTCTACCTCTTCTAATTATAAAGTCGACCATTGAAACGTTGTCAATAAATGGTTTAGTGTTTGGCATGGTAACAACTGATGTTACACCGCCAGCTAAAGCTGCCTGGCTTAATGTCCTAAAATTTTCTTTATATTCAAAACCAGGTTCTCCAACAAATGCCTTCATGTCAACGATGCCTGGAATTACAATATGATTTTTTACGTCTATAATTTCTACCGAAGAAGAAGCATCGGATTTTTTTACAGTTTTTCCTATTGCTTTAATTTTTCCCTTATCATCAATTATAATTGATCCATTCTCATCCATTTTTTGTGAGGGATCGATAATGTGAGCGTTAATTAATATTTTTTCATTCATTTATTTACAATAAATTTTTAAACATGCCATTCTCACCGCAACACCTAACTCAACTTGTTCTTTGACAAGACTTACATTGATGTCATCAGCTAGTTTTGTATCTATTTCAACACCTCTATTCATTGGTCCAGGATGCATTATTAAGGCATCTTTACTTGCGAATTTTAATTTTTCTGGAGTTAGCCCAAAGAATTCATAATATTCTCTTTTGGATGGCAGAAAAGAACCTTGCATTCTTTCATTCTGCAATCTTAACATCATTACAATGTCGCATTTATCTAAACCTTTTTTCATATCAGTAAAACTTTTAACACCTAGTCGTTCAATTGATCTTGGCATTAGTGTTTTTGGTCCAATGACATTTACTTCTGCACCTAGCATGTTCATTAAATAAATATTTGACCTTGCTACGCGCGAGTGAAGAATGTCGCCACAAATAGCAATCTTCAATCCTTCAATTTTACCTTTTCGATTAATAATTGTTAGAGCATCTAATAGTGCTTGTGTTGGGTGTTCTCTTCTACCGTCCCCGGCATTAATTACAGCACAATTAACTTTCTGAGAAAGTAAATTAGGTGCACCTGAGTCATGATGTCTAATAACAATGATATCTGGGTGCATTGCATTTAAAGTCATTGCTGTGTCCATTAAAGTTTCACCTTTTTTAAGAGCTGAGTTATCGATATTCATTGTCATAACATCAGCACCAAGTCTTTTTCCGGCTAAATCAAAAGAACTTTGAGTTCTCGTTGAAGGCTCGAAGAATAAATTAATTTGTGTTTTTCCTCTTAAAATATCTAGCTTTTTTGAAGGACTTCTATTTAAGGATATGTAGGTTTTAGCTTCTTCAAGAATTATTTTAGCGTCTTGAATGGATAAATTTTGAATACCTAAGAGATGTCTTGGAGTGCTTTTAATAGCCGAAGTCTTTTTTTGAACTGCCATTAAAATCAACTCTATAGGCCTTTTGTATGAGGAGATCAAGCATTTTTTCTGCTTAAATAATTCAAAGCTCCTTGAAGAATAAAAGCAGCAGAATTTTCATCCAATTTGCTTATTTTTTTAGTCGTATTAACATTTAAATCATTGGATAAATTAAATGCACCTCTACTTGAAAGTCTCTCATCCCACAAAGTGATAGGTATCGTAATATTTTTTGACAGATTAATAGCAAGATCTTTTGCGGATTGAGAAGAATGACTGGTCGATCCATCTAGGTTAATAGGATTTCCTACAATGATACCTTTAATATTATTTTCTTTAATAATTTTATTTATTTCATTTAAGAATTCTGAAAAATTATTTTTAATCAAAGTTGTATAAGGAGTAGCTATAATTTTATTTTCATCACATATTGCTATACCCAATCTTTTCTTACCAGGATCTATCCCTAATAATCTTGATTTTTTGTCTATTTTTTTTTCAAATTCTTCAATATCGAGCATGATTGTGTTATAAATTATGATAAAAGTTTCCTAAAATAAACATAGATCACAAATGTCCATAGATAAAGATAAAATTAAACACACAAGCAAACTAGCCAGAATATCATTAGATGAGAAGAAGGCAGATAACCTTTCAAAGGATTTATCTAATATTTTTAATTTTATTGAAAAATTAAATAAAATAAACACTACTAATGTAAAACCCTTAACCTCAATCCTTGATCATTCTTTAAGAATGAGAAAAGACAATGTAAATGATGGAAATATTCGAGATAAAATTTTAGAAAATGCACCAAATAAAAATGAAAATTTTTTTATTGTTCCTAAGGTTATTGAGTAAATGTCAGACTTAACCAAAAATAGTTTAATCGAAAGCATTGACTTAATCCGAAAAAAAGAAATAAAATCTGAAGAGCTAACTCTAGCTTATATAAATAATATAAAAAAAGGAAAAAAACTTAATTCATATATTACTGAATGTTTTGATTTAGCCACAACAAAAGCAAAAAATTTCGATCAAAAACCAAATTATGATTGTTTGTTACCCGGCATACCTCTTGCTGTTAAAGATTTATTTTGCACAAGTGGCGTGAAAACCACCGCTGCTAGTAAAATGTTATCAAACTTTATTCCCAGCTATGAATCGACAGTTACAAATAATTTATGGAAGGAAGGAGCTTTTCTTTTAGGTAAATTAAATTGTGATGAATATGCTATGGGTTCTTCTAATGAGACTAGCTTTTTTGGGAATGTTATGAACCCCATTAAAGAAAATACAGTTCCTGGAGGTTCATCTGGAGGTTCAGCTAGTGCACTTGCTGCAGATCTTACTCCTGCAACTATTGGAACTGATACCGGAGGTTCTATAAGGCAACCAGCTTCTTTTACAGGCACCGTAGGTTTGAAACCTACTTATGGTCTTTGTTCAAGATGGGGGATAGTAGCTTTTGCTTCATCCTTAGATCAAGCAGGTCCAATGACAAAGACGGTCTCTGATTGTGCTTTAATGTTAGAAGCTATGGTCGGTTTTGATCCTAAAGATTCAACTTCTATCGATAAAAAAAAAGAAAATTACTCAAAAAATTTATCAAAAAAAGTAAAAGGCTTAAAAATAGGAATCCCAAAGGAATACAGAGTTATTGGTATGCCTAACGAAATAGAAGAACTTTGGGAAAAAGGTAAAAAAATTTTAAAAGAAGAAGGTGCCCAGATAATTGATATCTCATTGCCTTATACTGAATACGCTCTTCCCACATACTATATTGTAGCGCCAGCAGAAGCTTCCTCTAATTTAGCTCGTTATGATGGCGTTAGGTATGGCTACAGATCTTCAAAGGGTAAAAATTTAATTGAAATGTATGAGCATACTAGATCTGAAGGTTTTGGCGATGAAGTTAAAAGAAGGATACTTATAGGAACTTATGTTCTTTCATCAGGTTATTATGATGCATACTATTTAAAAGCACAAAAAGTAAGACAATTAATAAAAAATGATTTTGATAAGGCTTTTAATCAAGTGGATGCAATATTAACACCATCTACTCCAAGTGCTGCTTTTAAAATTGGTGAAAAAAAAGACGATCCTATTTCTATGTATTTAAATGATATTTTTACCGTACCTATTAATTTAGCTGGTATACCCGCAATGTCTGTGCCTGCAGGTCATGACAAAAATAATTTGCCTTTAGGTCTACAGTTAATAGGCAAACCACTTGATGAACAAACTATATTAAATTTAGCTTATGCAATTGAGAGCAAAGTTAACATTAAACAAAACATTTCTAAATGGTGGGAAAAATAAATAATGAGTAAAGATAATTCAAAATATTTGATAGAAGGTAAAACTGCAAAATGGGAAGTAGTTATTGGACTTGAAGTTCATGCACAAGTATCCTCAAATTCAAAATTATTTTCAGGTTCCTCGACTAAATTTGGTGCTGAACCAAATACACAAGTAAGTTTAATAGATTCTGCTTTTCCAGGTATGTTACCAGTTATTAATGAATTTTGTATTCACCAAGCAATAAAAACAGGTTTAGGATTAAATGCTAAAATTAATTCTTACTCTGTTTTTGATAGAAAAAACTATTTTTATGCAGATCTACCTCAAGGTTATCAAATATCTCAATATAAAAATCCAATTGTGGGAGAAGGTGAGGTCAATCTTGATTTATTATTTGGTAGCAAAAAAATTGGTATCGAAAGACTTCATCTAGAACAAGACGCAGGAAAAAGTATTCATGATTTAGATCCAAGCAATACATTTGTTGATCTTAATCGTTCTGGAGTTGCTTTAATGGAAATAGTTAGTAAACCAGACCTGAGATCTCCTGAGGAAGTAAATGCATATATAAAAAAATTACGATCAATAATGAGATATTTGGGAACATGTGATGGCAACATGCAAGAAGGATCTCTTAGAGCCGATGTCAATGTTTCTGTTAGAAAACTAGGTGAAACAAAATTAGGAACAAGATGCGAAATTAAGAATGTAAACTCAATAAAATTTATGCAAATGGCAGTAGACTATGAAGCCAGAAGACAAGTTACACTCTTAGAGTCTGGTCAATTTATTCATCAAGAAACCAGACTTTTTGATATAAAAAAAAACGAAACTAGATCAATGCGATCTAAAGAAGATGCTCATGATTATAGATATTTTCCGGATCCTGATTTATTACCTTTAAATTTAGATGAAAAATTAATTGAAAAAATTAAAAATGAATTACCTGAGTTACCGGATCAAAAAAAAGAAAGGTTTATTAAAGATTATTCTTTAAGTCCTTATGAAGCCAATGTTTTAGTTTCAGAAAAAGAAATAGCCGCATATTTTGAGGAGGTAATTAAAACCGCTGATAGAAAATTAGCAACCAATTGGATAATTGGAGATTTTTTTGCTTCGCTTAATGAAAAAAATATATCAATATCTGAATCCCCAATTCAAGCTAAACAAATGGCAAGTTTGATAAATTCTATCTCATCTGGTTTAGTTTCAGGTAGAGCTGCAAAAGATGTTTTTGAAGTTATGAAAGAAAAAGGAGGAGATCCTATTAAGATTATTGAGGAAAAAGGATTAAAACAAAAAAGTGACCCTAAAGAATTAGAGATAATTATTGAAAAAATTTTAACAGATAATAAAAATGAGGTCGAACAATATAAATCTGGTAAAGATAAATTATTTGGTTTTTTTGTTGGACAAGTAATGAAAGTTTCTGGTGGAACTGCCAATCCCCGATTAGTTAATGATATACTCAAGAAAAAACTTAAGTAGCTAATTTAAATGGGTCAAAATCTAGAAATTACAAAAAAATTAAAAACTTATATAGAAAAACATAGTAAAAAATTACATCCAGTCCAAAAAGAAATAATTTCTTTTAATGAAACCCTTGGAGATATTAAAAGAATGCAAATATCTCCTGTTCAATGTCAATTTTTAGACCTTATAATTAAAGTTTCAAAAGTAAAAAAAATTTTAGAAATTGGTACATTTACAGGCCTAAGCGCATTATCGATGGCATTAGCTCTACCACTAAATGGAAATATTATCGCTTTAGATAAAAATTTAGAAACTAATATAATTGCAAAAGCTTTTTTTAAAAAAGCAAATCAAGAACATAAAATTGAAACAATAATTAAGCCCGCATTAGAGTCTCTTATGGATTTAAAAAAAGAAAATAATATTTTCGATCTTATATTTATTGATGCCGATAAAGAAAATTATAAAAAATATTATGATTACGCCTTAGAATTAACCAATAAAGAAGGTTTAATTATTATAGACAACGTTCTTTGGCACGGAGAAGTTGCTGATGAAAATAATAATGATAAATTTACTCATATAATTAGAGATTTTAACGAATATGTTAAAAATGATAAACATACTGAACAAATTATTATTCCTTTAGGAGACGGTCTTACTGTTTGTAGAAAGATATAATGTTTAGCATCCTTGGTTTTTATAAGTTTACACAATTAAAAAATTTAAAAAATCACAAATATCTTTTACAGACTTCAATGATTAAAAATCATGTTAGGGGTACTATCATTTTAGCTAATGAGGGTATCAATGGAACTATTGCTGGAAAAAAAATTAACTTAAACAAAATACAAAAAAAAATATTTATAATATTTAAAATTAAAAATTTTGATAATAAAAATAATTCTTTATCTAGATTTCAACCTTTTCATAGAGCGAAAGTTAAAATAAAGAAAGAAGTAGTGCCGATTGGTTTGCAATTAGATAAAAAAACTAAGCAAAAAAATCAATATATAGAACCTGACAAATGGAACGATATAATTAAAAATAAAAAAACTTTTCTAATTGATGCTAGAAAATCTTTTGAATATAAAGTGGGCACTTTTCAAGGTGCAGTAAATCCAAACGTTAATCACTTTAAAGATTTCCCAAAATTCTTAAAAAAAATAAAAAAAACTCAGCCCGTAGCAATGTTTTGTACTGGTGGGATTCGATGTGAAAAGGCCTCAGCATATTTGTTAAACAAGGGATTTAAAAATGTATATCAACTTAAAGGTGGTATTCTTAATTATTTAGATAAAGTAAAAAAAGGAAAAAGTTTATGGAAAGGTGAATGTTATGTGTTCGACAATAGAGTTTCTGTAAAGCACAAACTTGTGCAAGGTACCTACTCAATATGTGGAGGTTGTAGAACGCCAATATCTCTATTAGAGAAAAAATCAAAAAAATATGAAGAGGGCGTTTCTTGTTCTAATTGTCACGATAAATTAACTCCAAATCAAATGGAAAGATTTAGGATGAGACAAAAGCAGATAAGCCTTGCTAAACATTTTGGAACAAAGCATATATTCCAAAAAGAATTTAAATAATTTTTAAAACTTCATTTTATGGATTTAACCAAAGGTTCCATCTGGCCACTACTTAGAAAAGTAACTGTGCCAGCGAGCATAGGGTCCTTGTTTATGACCTTTTACAATTTAGTTGACACTTATTTTGCTGGAAAAATATCACCAGAGGCCCTTTCTGCAGTAGCGAAATCTTGGCCAATTTCTTTTATAGCTGTTTCCATAGGGATCGGGATCCAGGCTGGAACTCAGGCTTTAATTAGTAATGCAATTGGAGCAAAAGAAAATAAAGAAGCCTCTTTATATGTTGCTCAATCAGTTACTTTTGCAATTATAATTGCTTCTCTAGTCACTTTTCTTGGTCTCAATTTTTCAGATTTTTTGTTAAAAATAATAGGCTCTACAGCCGAAAGTATAATTTTAACACGCAAATATTTAGATGTTATTTTTTATGGTTCAATAATTTTATTAGTCCAATTATCTCTTAACGGAACATTAACCTCTCAAGGGGATACTAAAAGTTATAGAAATGTTTTAATATTTTCTTTTTTTGCAAATATTTTTTTAAATCCTTTATTCATTTATGGATATGGAATTATACCTCCTTTTGGAATAGCTGGTTTGGCTATTGCAACTTTAATCGCTCAATCTTTAAGCACAATCTATTTAATTTATAAAGTTTATAATTGTGAATTAAAAAAATATTTAACACTACAATGTTTTGTTCCAAAAATAATTTATTTACAAAATTTATTAAAACAATCTTTACCCATTATGTTTACCATGTTGTTGATTATGTTTGGTATATTTAATATTTTTTATTTTGTTGGTAAGTTTGGTGAACTAGCTACCGCCGGATACGGAACTGCTGTTCGAATTGAACAAGTTTTACTATTACCTATCATTGGATTAAATACAGCAGTTTTATCTATAGCTGGACAAAACTTTGGTGCAAAAATTTACACTCGTGTTAAAGAAGTTTACGTTAAATCATTATTTTTTGGTATTTGCTTTATGGCAGTAGCAGGAATTATTATTTACTTTTCTTCAACTATAGTGATTTCTTTGTTTACAGATGATCAGAAGGTAATTGAAAGTGCAGTTATTTATTTAAAGATAGCTGCTTTAATTGGTCCTGCTTATCCAATTTTTTTTGTCACATCTGCATTATTTCAAGCTATAAAAAAACCAATTTTTAGTCTTTACATGACCATATTAAGATTAACATTGCTTCCTTTTCTTTCTCTCTGGTATGTCATCAATATTCAAAATGGAGACTATAAAGATATTTTCTACACAATTATGGTTACAAACTGGACTATGGGATTAATTGTTCTCTTATTTATTCCTTTTTTTCTAAGAAAACAGCTTAAGTTAAGTTTTAATAAGTTATTTGTATTTTAATTTATTTTCTAATTTTCTTACGAAATAAGAAACTATTAAAATCAAAATTAAATATTCTAAAATTAAAAAAGTATATATTTCTAAAGGTCTATAGGTACTGACAACTAGTTCATTAGCTTTTCTTGTAAGATCTGCAATACCAATTATAGAGACTAGAGAAGACATTTTAAGCACATAGACAAATTGATTAGCTAAAGCAGGTAATATTGTTTTAATGGCTTGGGGCAGTATTACTAATCTCATTTTTTTCCAAAAATTCATACCTAATGATTCCGCAACTTCGTGTTGTCCTTTATAGATACTATTGATACCAGCCCTAAAAATCTCTGCTTGGAACGCACTATCACTTATAGTTAAGGCAATAATGCCAGATACAAAAGGTGAAAAGCTAATGCCCAACATTATAGGTAAACCATAATAGATCCATAATATTAAAACTAATAAAGGAATTGCTCTTATAACTTCAACATAAAATATATTCAGATACGTTAAGAATTTATTATTTACCAGCGAGGGTAATGCAACCATTAATCCTAGAGTCATAGAAAGAATAATTGAAATAACTGATATGTAAATGGTAATTGCAAAACCACTTATTAAAAATTTTACATTAGTAAGTCCTTTAATGGTATTTGGATCTAATAAATACCAACTCCATTCAAAAGTTGAGCTACAACCTGTTATGATAAGAAATAAAATTAGATATTTTGAAAATTTCACTTAATAATTATAATTAAATAAGTAAAGAATTAATACGTAAATTATAAACTTTTAAGATTGTACTTAGCTAAAAGTTCATCAAAAAAACCTGATGTTTTTTTAATTTCAATCCAGTGGTTAATATAATTTATCCATACTTGATCGTTCTGATCAATCAACCAGGCTAATGAGGCTGGATTTTTTCCCCCATCTTCAACTATTGATAATTCGGGATATGTTTTAATTAAAGCATAAGCTTCTGTGGAACTTGTTATATGTCCATCAGCTCTTCCAGATAAAACTTCTTGGTAGTCTCTTGCTGGTGCCTCGATAGAAACTAATTTTGATTTAGGAAAAAATTCTTTTGCTTTAGCTTCTTGAGAAGTACCTAATGTTGTAGCTATTATAACATTTGAGTTATTTAAGCTTTCCCAAGTTGGAAACTTATTTTTATTTTTTTTTAAAACTAATGGAACAGTCGCGTATTTATAATATGACATGCTAAAGCCAGCTTGTAGTGCTCTTTGAGGATTTATTGTAGCGCTTGTTGAAATATCATACTTATCAGCTGCGATACCAGATACGATAGTTTTCCAATCCGACGGAACATAAGTTAATTTAACACCTAAATCTTTTGCAAGTTCCGTTGTTACATCTATATCAAAACCTTTATATGTATTTGTAGCAGGATCTTTAATGCTCATTGGTGGGAAGTCCCCAGTTGTTCCAACACGAAGCTCTCCATTTTTTAAAATTTTTTGAAGTCTACTTTCAGCGTTAGCAGTTACTGTGGTAAGTATTAAGATTGTAGCAATTAAAATTTTTTTCACATTCATTTAATCTCATGTTTTTAGTCTCTTGTCTTTAGACCATTTGACACGTTTTTTTAATTAAATTTTTTGTTTGACTTTATCACTTCATAAAAGATATAAGAGAACAAAACAAGAACATTATGAAGCTAACAATACCATTTTATTTACACAAAGTAGGGGCCGGTTTTCCTTCCCCTGCAACTGATTATATTGAGGATGATTTAGACTTAAATACTTACTTAATAACAAATGCGCCCGCAACTTTCATAATAAGAGTTCAAGGAAAATCCATGCAAGAAGCAGGTATTTATGATGGAGATCTTTTGATTGTAGATAAAAGCATTAATCCAAAAAATTTTTCAATAGTCATCGCAAACGTTAATGAAGAGCTAGTTGTTAAAACACTTATTAAAGAAAAAGAAATTAACTATCTAACATCGGGATCAAAAAATATTATTGATAAAATTAATTTAAGTAAAAATCCTGAGGTTATAATTTGGGGAGTTGTAACTTATGTCATACACAAACTACAGTAAAAAAAATAATAATATCGCTTTAATTGATTGTAATTCATTTTATGTTTCATGTGAGAGATTATTTAACCCTAAAATAATTAATAAACCAGTTGTAGTGCTTTCAAACAATGACGGGTGTGTAATTTCCAGATCCGAAGAAGCCAAAAAAATTGGCATTAAAATGGGAGAGCCTTATTTTAAAGTAAAAGAATTAGTTAAAAAAAATAATGTTCATATTTTTTCTTCAAATTTTGCTTTATATGGTGATATTTCTAGAAGAGTTATGAAAATTTTAAAAGAATTTTCTGACAAAATGGAAATATATTCAATTGATGAAGCATTCTTAAAACTAACATTTGTCCAGCAAAAAAGACTTGAGGAGTTCGGCAAAGAAATTAGATCAAGAATTTTAAAATGGACAGGCATACCAACTAGTATTGGAATAGCTAATACTAAAACATTAAGCAAGGTGGCAAACCATATAGCTAAAAAAAATAAAACAGGAGTAATGATTCTATATGAAAATATAGATGAAGAGTTAAAAAAATTTCCTATTTCTGATATTTGGGGCGTAGGGAAACAATTGTCAAAATTATATATGAAAAATGGTATAGATACTGCCTACAAATTAAAAAACATATCTAATACTTGGGTTAAAAAAAATACAAATGTAACTGGAGCTAAAACAGTTATGGAACTTAGAGGTATACCTTGTATCAATTTAGAAACGGAAGAATTAAAAAGAAAAAGTTGTTGTGTTTCTAGATCTTTCGGAAAGAAAGTAGAAAGCATTGAAAAGTTAAAAGAATCTATAACAACACATTGCTTATCTGCTGCAGAAAAAATTAGAGGAGATAATCAGTTAACAAAATCAATAACTGTTTTTATTAGAACAAGTCCTTTTGACAGGCATAGAGAATATTATTCTAATTCAACAACAATAGATTTGCCTGTAGCAACGAGTAATAGCCTAGAGTTAATTAAAGCAGCCATCGAAGGATTAAATACTATTTATAAATATGGCTATTTTTATCAAAAATCAGGAGTAATACTTGATAAGTTGTGCGATGCTACGAAAAATGAATTTAATTTACTAACCCCACTATTAGAAAATAAATCAAAATCATTAATGAAAGCTATAGATTGCACAAATAAAAAGTACGGAAGGAATTCAATTAGTATAGTTCAGGCGGGCTTAAATAATAGTTGGAAAATGAGAAGAGAACATTTTTCTAAAATAGATACATCTTCCTTTGAAGATTTACCGGTATTAAGATTACAAAGTTGACAAGAAAAAAAATTTAAAGTAAAAAAATATAGTTTCTGGGGTGCTTAACAGCTGAGATTATACCCAAAGAACCTGTTGTGTAATTACAACGAAGGGAGAAAATGAACCAAGTTTACATCAGTCAATCAATAACAATACTATTATTAGTAACCATAAGTGTAATCTTTGCCGTAGCAGGTATTATTTATTCAAAAAAAAATTATTCTATAAAATCATATTTAAATGCTGATAGAGAAATAAGAAAAAAAACTCTCACAGCTACATTGATAGCCTCGTGTTTTGGAGTATGGATTTTAATTGGTCCAGCAGAGGCAGCTACGTGGGGTGGGCTTGGTGCTATAATAGGATATTCTTTAGGTCAGGGATTTCCATTTCTAGCATTTTATTTTTTTGGCAAAAGATTAAGAAAAATTATGCCAAATGGAAATAGTTTAACTCAATTCGTTTTTATTAGATTCAATAGATCCGTTTTCAATTTAGTTATGATTTTAACAATTTTTTATATGCTTGTTTATTTAACAGCAGAAGTTACCGCAGTAGCTAAAGTTATAAAATTAATATCTGGAATACCTCTGTGGCAAACTTCATTAATAATTTTAGTTACAACACTAAGTTATACTTTATATGGAGGACTTAAAGTTTCTATATTTACGGATAAAATTCAATTTATAGTTATTTTAATATTTTTAACTTTTGCAATTCATCATATTTACAATTCAAATATTAATATTTCATCCTTAGAAAAAATAAACGAAAAAGCAAATTTTTTACTAAGTAAAAATTATTTTTATGGCTATACATCTGGAATTACTTTTTTTATAGCAGTTTTTGCAACAAACTTGTTTGATCAAGGAATATGGCAAAGAGTTTACGCGGCAAAAAGTATAGAGGATCTAAAAGTTGGGTTTATTTCTGCTTGTTGTATTGTAATTCCTTTTATTTTTATTTTAGGGTTTATTGGAATTATTGCTGTAGGAATAGGAAAATCACCAGATCCCAGTACAATTTTTTTCTCACTTCTCTTAGACCAAGATAAAAATATATTTTTAAGTATATGTTTATTAATTTTAGTTGTTGTGCTTGTGATTAGTTCAATGGACACTCTAATAAATGCTATTTCAACTTTAATAACAATTGAAGCTCGTAAATTTATAAAACTTAAAAATAATAAAAATTATCTTCTATTATCTAAATACAGTGTAATAATTTTATCCTTGTTTGTTTTTTATACAGCCTCAAAAGGTAATAGCGTATTATTTATGTTCCTATTTGCAGATCTTTTATGTTGTGCAGCTTTTTTTCCTGTTTTCTATGGAATGTATAAAGGCAATATATCTAACAATGTTATATTTTATTCTATTTTAGCTGGACTGATTTTTGGTCTTAGTTTTTTTCCAGATCAATCTTTCCAAACTAGTTTTATTGTAGGGGAATTATTTAAGGTAGAACTTTTTCCTAAATGGATTTCAACAGCTCTTTTATTTTGGTCTTTTATTTTAGCAACTTTTATCCCAATGTTTATAATTATTCTGTTTAAAAATAAAAAATTAAAGTTTAATTATATAAGTCTCAACAGTGTAAATGAAATAAAATAGTAATTATTCTTTTTTAATTTCATTTAAATAAATAAATACAGCGATCCCAACAAAGAAAAAGCTTATCATCTTATGAATGTCTATACTTTCACCATAAACTAGCGTTCCTAACAAAACTTGTGAAGTAGGAACAACCAAATAAATCATACTTGCGGGACCTATGCCAACAAGCTGAAAACCTTTTGTATATAAATATAATGGAATTAAAGTAACAGGTCCGGCCCATAATAGATAAAAGGAAAGTTTAATTTCATTTAAAGAAAAAACATTAAGATTTAACTTAATAAGATATAAAAAAACAATAATGGCAAAAGGTAAAAGAAGTAAAGTTTCAAAAAGCAATCCTATGTCTGAATCAACATTAATTTTTTTTCTAATTAGACCATAGAGACTCCAAGTAATGGCAAGAGATAGGCCAATCCAAGGTAAGGTTTTATATTGTAAAAATAAATATAAAATAGCAATAAATACACAAAGAACAGCAATAATTTTATTTTTATTATATTTTTCTTTTAAAAAAATTATTCCAAAAAAAATACTAAAAATTGGAAATATATAATAACCAAAACTAGCATCAATTAGTTTGTTAACTGAAATTGAATAAAGCCAAGTAAACCAATTAAACATCACAAGAATACTAGTTATACTCAATAGAAAAATTTTTTTTTTATCTTCGAGAACTTTTAAAAAAATATTCCATTTCGAGTAGATATAAGTTGTTATTATAAGTATAACTGCAGTCCAGATAGTTCTATGAATTACAAGTTCAATTGGATCAGCAAAAGAAACAAATTTGAAATAAATTACACCAATTATACCCCACCAAAGAGAAGCTCCTAAAGTTAAAAGACTACCATCTAAATTTTTTTTTTTCATTTAAGACTCGAAAAATTTTTCAAGAATGTTATAGTTCAATTAGGGAAGAATTTAAACTCACGGATTCTTCTATGATAGCAAGTAGAGTTGGAAGCGTGGGTGAGATGGCTTAAACCAGAAGGTTGCTAACTTTCCGTACGTCGCAAGATGTACCGTGGGTTCGAATCCCACCGCTTCCGCCACTTATGCTCATTCTCTAAAATAATTATCTATTTGAAATTGTTTATTTCCATTTAATAAAAATTTATAGACATTAATATTCTCAATTACTCTTTGGACATAATTTCGTGTTTCTTCAAATCTTATTAATTCTATCCAGTCAACAAAACTTATTTCTTTTCTATTAGGATCGCCATATTTTTTTATCCATAACTTAACTCTATTTGGACCTGCGTTATAAGCTGCAATAGCAAATGGATATACTCCATCGTAATCATCAAGAAGTGAATTAATATAATAGGTACCTAATTTAACATTATAATTAGAATCTTTTTGAAGTGAATCTTTATTATAGGTTACACCAATGTTTTTAGAAACTAGTTTAGCAGTTGCCGGCATAAGTTGCATTAAACCTTGAGCGCCTACATAACTATTTGCCCTTGAGTCAAACTCACTTTCCTGTCTTATGATAGCTAAAATTAATTCTGGTGCAGGCATTTTCTTATTATTAATTTCTCCTTGTGTATTAATTACAGGATAATTGTAAAAATTTATAAATCTTTTCTCATAAGAAGCTTCTTTGGCAACTTGAATTGCATAATCAAATCTACCTACTTCAGTTGCTAATTTTGCAGCCAAAACTTCGCTGCCATTATCTATATTTAAACTTGCTAAATGTTTAATAATATCTTTGCTAAACTTAGATTTGTCTAATTCTTTTAAAAGTTTAACGTGTTTGATTAGTTTATTTTTATTAAACTCATTTTCGTAACCATCTTTTACAGTAAAATCTGTAGGAATTTGAAAAGGTTGGGCAGATTTAATTTTAATGTAAGATAGTTGACCATAAAATGTATTTGAAAATTTTGAAGCTTCTTTAAAAAAGTTCAGAGCTTTTTCTTGATCAGCTTTTTTTTCATAAGCTAAACCTAGCCAATATGCGCCTCTAGATAAGCTTACGGGATATCCAACTTTGCTATAAAAGTTTATAAAGTGCTTTATAGCAAGATCTGTTTCATTTAAAAAACTTAATGCAAGCCATCCTGATATCCACTCGGCGTCTGCATAATCTGGTCCTTCTGATAAATGATGGTTTGAAGAAACTTCGTAAGCCTCAGAATATTTTTTTTCAAAAATCAAATCTCTTGCAATATTTTCTCTAAGATTCCACCATTTTTCTGCATATTTTAAAGTTTCCTCTCCATGAAAGTTTTTTAAAATTTCTACAGATCCTTCTAGCCGATTTCTTCTAACTCTCCATTTCAACCTATCAAATTGTAAGCCCAAATCTTTTTTAAATTGTTCAGGAACATCAGCAACTGCCTGATCAACTCCACTTGAATTAGTTTTTAGAATAAACCTTGCATTATAAAGCAATCTTTCATTTTGAGGTAAATAAGATAGCATTCTTTTTAAGTCCCAATATTGATCATTCCATGCTAGATAATCAGCTCTCTTTAAATGGTCTTCTGTTTTTAGAATATTATTAAATTTATTTTTATAATACTTAAGATCGTCAGGTGATAAATCAGCGTCTATCCATCCAGTTTTAATTAAATTCGCAGCTAATTCGTTTTGTCCCATTTCAAGATAAGCTTCACCAAGTTTAATTTTACCCACACCACTCGAAGGTAACTCTTTTTCAAACCAGTTTATAATAGCTCTAGGGGATGAATTTTTAAGTAATATTTTATGTTCAGCTAAATATCTTAAGCGATTAATTCTTGGATAGTCTGGATTTTTTAAAATAAATTCATAATAATCATTAAAAGTTGCTTGGTTTTCCTGTTCTTTAAGAAGCAACCAATTAACTAAATTAATAACTTCTTTATCATCAAATTTTTTACTTAAAATTATTGCATCATTCCATTTATTTTTTTCTATTAAATCAAATACTTCTTTTGCTAATATATAATCTTTATCATTTAATATTTCAGATTTTTCTATTGTTGGTACATCAAAAGTTTTAAATGTAAGAGGTTTTTTGGTTGGATATAAAAAAATATTTTGAACAACACTTATTTCTGGTTTTATCTTGTCATTAATTTCTTTACTAATAATTTCTATTTTTTTGATCTCAGAAATTTCAGATTTTTTTTTTTCAGGATCGTTTATTGTTGTAGTTTGATTAATATTAGGTTTTTTTCGTGGTAAATTTTTATCTTCTATATTTTGATTTTTTAAAACATTATTTCTTTCACTAACTTTATATTCTTTTTTAATTTCTTTTATTTCTGAGTTTAATTGAATAATTTTTTTTTTAGGTAAAATAAATTCATTATTATCTGCTTGTAAAAATGTAAATAGAAAAAATATAAATGAAATAGTTATTAAATTTACTAGACTATTATTAAAATTAGGCATAAAATTTACAATTAAATTTAATTATATTATTTTATTATATGTTTAAAGGATCAATTGTTGCATTAATTACACCTTTTAAAAACAATAAATTAGATGAAGAAAATTATATAAATTTAATTCATCATCATTTAAAAAATGGTACACACGGATTAGTGCCAGGTGGTACGACTGGTGAGTCACCAACTCTTTCACATGATGAGCATCGAAAAATAATAAGTTTATCCGTTAATGAATGTCAGGGCAAAATACCTGTAATTGCTGGCTCAGGTTCAAATTCAACAGCTGAAGCTATTGATCTTTCGAGGTACGCTGAAAAAGCTGGCTCAGATGGACTATTAATTGTAACTCCGTATTATAATAAGCCTACACAAGAAGGTCTTTATCAACATTATAAAAAAATTAATGACAATGTTGGCATACCAATAATAATTTACAATATACCTTCAAGATCTGTAATTGATATGACAGTCGATACAATGAGTAGACTTTTTGAATTAAAAAATATTGCAGGAGTTAAAGATGCAACAGGTGATTTAGATCGTGCTGATCAACAATATAGAGCTATGGGTAAAGATCTCATTATGCTGACCGGAGAAGATAGCAATGCTATAGAGTTCAATAAAAGAGGTGGTCGAGGATGCATAAGTGTTACTGCTAATGTTGCAACTAAACTATGTTCAGAAATGCAAAATGCATCACTATCAAGAAATGATCACAATCTTCAAGCCAGAGCTGAAGAAATAAATAAAATTTTAACACCATTAAACAAATCTCTTTTCATAGAAAGCAATCCTTCACCTGTTAAATATGCTGCTTCTTTATTAGGTCTTGCGCCCGACGATGTTAGGTTACCATTAGTTCAAGTCACTGAGAGTACTAAAAAAATTGTTAAAGAAGCTTTACAGTACGCAAAATTAATTTAATGAAACAAAAAGATATTCCTAGACAAAAAATTATTTGTCTAAACAGGAAAGCAAGCTTCAATTATTTTTTTTTAGAACTTATAGAAGCGGGTATCTCTTTGAAAGGATCAGAAGTTAAATCTTTACGGGAAGGCAAGGCAAGTATCGCGGACTCTTATGCGGCAGATAAAAATGGAGAAATATTTTTAATTAATTCTCATATACCACTATATAGACAGTCAAGTTATAACAATCATGATCCAAAAGGTGATAGAAAATTATTATTTAAAAGAAAAGAGATTAACAAACTGATCGGAAGAATTAATCAAGAAGGTTTAACTCTAGTACCAACAAAATTATATTTTCAAAAAGGAAAAGCTAAAATTCAAATAGCTGTTGCAAAAGGTAAAAAACTTTACGACAAAAGGCAAGTTAAGAAAAAAAGAGACTGGACTAGAGAAAAGCAAAGAATTTTTAGTGCTACAAAAAAATGATTTATATCAATATTGGATCAAATTTAAATTCATTGAAAGGTGATAGGTTTTATAATCTTAAAAAAACTATTCAATTGATAACTGCAAATAAATTTAAAATTTTAAAAATATCAAATATTTATGAAACGCCTTCATATCCTAACAAAAAAAATCCTAAATTTTTAAACATTTCTTTAAGTATTGATACCAAAGAGAAACCAGAGTCCTTGATTAAGATATTTCAAACAATTGAAAAAAAACTTCAAAGAAATAGAACTTTAAAAAACCAGCCAAGAACTTGCGATATTGATATAATTGATTATTACAGTAAAATAATAAATACCAATCAAATAGTTCTACCTCATCCAAGAGCTCATTTGAGAAATTTCGTTCTTTATCCATTAAGAGAAATATCCCCTAATTGGTTACATCCTGTATTTAACAAAAAAATAGATTTTTTAATAAAAAAACTTAATTTTGAACTAAGGAATGAGATTACAAGGTTGAATGAAAGTGTTATAATTGATCAATGAATAGTTCAGACCAGCTTTTAAATAAAATTCAATCTTATAATAAATTTTCAAATATTGGACCATTAAACAAAGCTTATAATTTTGCCTTAGAAGCACATAAAAATCAAAAAAGAGTATCTGGACTTCCCTATGTGGTTCATCCTATAGCCGTTGCAGATATTTTAGCTGAACTTAAATTAGATAGCGCTACAATAATTACAGGATTATTGCACGACACAATTGAAGACACTAAAGCAACATACGATATAGTTTTGCAAGAATTTGGCAAGGAAGTAGCTGATTTAGTTGATGGTGTCACAAAGATTTCAGCTTTAGAAAATAAAGCCAGTGAAAATTCTCAAGCAGAAAATTTTAGAAAATTAATTCTAGCAACGTCTAAAGATATAAGAGTTTTGTTGGTAAAATTAGCTGATCGATTACATAATATGAGAACCATTGCTTCATTTACTTCGGAAGATAAAAAAAAAAGAATTTCTAAAGAGACCATGGAAATTTATGCACCTCTGGCAGATAGAATGGGAATGAATTTAATAAGAGACGAATTAGAAGATTTATCTTTTGCAGTTTTAAATAGTGATGCTAGAAATTTAATTGTAGAAAGATTAAAATATATTAAAGATAATCGGACTGATAACTTTAAATTAATTTCTGGTGAACTTATTTCAGCTTTGAAAGAAAAAGGAATTAAAGCAATTCTAACCGGCAGAGAAAAAACACCTTTTTCTATTTGGAGAAAAATTCAAAATAAAAAAATTTCTTTAGAACATTTAACTGATATTATTGGTTTTAGAGTTATCGTGGACTCCATTGAAAATTGCTATAAAACACTTGGTATACTTCATGGCTCTTATTCAGCTATACCTTTAAAATTTAAAGATTATATTTCAACTCCAAAAATAAATAAATATCAGTCAATACATACCGCAATAATTGGACCAAAAAAACAAAGAATTGAAATTCAAATAAGAACACATGAAATGCATGATTTTGCCGAACGAGGAATTGCATCACACTGGAATTATAAATCATCTGAAAAATTATCTGATCTTTCCTTGAAAGAGTATGATTGGTTGAGAGATCTAGTTGAAATAATGGAAACAGATAATAGTCTAGATCATTATTATGAATTTACAAAACTTCAGATGTTTCAAGAAAATGTTTTTTGTTTTACACCAAAAGGAGCCGTTATAAAGCTTCCTAAAGATGCCACACCAATAGATTTTGCTTTCGCTGTTCATACTAATATTGGAAATACAGCAATTGGATGTAGAATAAATGGTCAAGAGTCAGCTTTACAAACTCATCTTTACAATGGTGATACGGTAGAAATTATAAACTCAAAAAATGTATCACCTTCGTTACATTGGATTTCATCCTCTAAAACGGGGAAAGCTAGGGCAGCAATTAGAAGGTATTGGCAGGATAAATCTGAAAATCTAATTTTAAAAAAAAAAAAAGAATACACAAGTACATTAGTTGTAGATTTGCCAGATCAGCCAGGTGTTTTAGGTGAAGTTAGTACTTTAATAGGCTTAAATGGAAGCAACATACTAAACGTGGAGTTGCTGAAAAAAAAAGATAAATTTCTTCAATTCTCTTTTGATTTGCAAATAAATGATTTAAAAAACTTTACAAACTTGATAAGTCAAATCAAACAGAAAAACTTAATATTTAAGATTATTAGACACAAAGAGAAAAAAAATGCTTTCATACAAAGATTCTTTAAAAATTTTAAAAGAAACTAATGCATTAATAGACGGACACTTCATTCTTTCTTCTGGTTTACATAGTCCTCAATATGTTCAATGTGCTCAATTATTAAGTAACCCGCATAAAGCAGAAAAATTTTGCAATTCACTAGCTGATAAAATTTTAAAAGAGTTCAATAATATTGATCTGATACTTTCACCTGCAATGGGTGGTATTGTTATTGGGTATGAAATAGGAAGATTATTAAAAAAAGTAGCAATATTTTCAGAAAGAGTAAATGGTGAATTCAAATTAAGAAGAGGATTTAAAATATTAGAGAATGCAAAAGTTTTAGTTGTAGAAGACGTTATTACAACTGGGAAATCTAGTTTAGAGTGCTCGAAATTAATAAAAGATTCAAATGCAAATCTATTAGGATTTGCCTGTTTAATAGATAGGTCAAATGGTACTTCGATGTTAAATAAGAAAATAGTCTCCCAGCTACAGATAAATATACCAACTTATAAAGAAAATGAGTTACCAAAAGATCTAAAGTTGATACCTGCAACTAAACCTGGCAGCAGAGATCTTAAATGAACAAAATAAGACTTGGTGTAAACATAGATCACGTTGCAACGGTTAGAAATGCAAGAGGTGATAAATATCCAAGTCCATTACGTGCAGCAATCATTGCTCAAAAATGTGGAGCTCACTCAGTTACCATACATCTAAGAGAAGATAGAAGACATATTAATGATATGGATTTAAGGGAAATAAAATCAAAACTTAAAATACCATTAAATTTAGAAATTGCAGCAACAAAAGAGATGTTAAACATTGCTTTGAAGCACAAACCAAATTTTGTTTGTATAGTCCCAGAAAAAAGAAAAGAAATTACCACCGAAGGCGGACTTAACTTAAATTATAAAAAAAATTTTCTAAAAAAAATTATTTTACGATTAAAGAAAAATGGATCTCGTGTAAGTTTGTTTATTGAGCCAAAAATTGAAGATGTTAAAATTTCTTTTGAATTAAATGTTGACTGCATTGAATTACATACTGGAAAGATATGCAATCTAATAAACAAAAAAAAATCCTATAAATCTGAGTTTAATAAAATTATTAATGCAGTAAATCTTGCATCTGATTTGGGTTTAGAAGTTCATGCCGGTCATGGTCTAACTTATCATTCAGCTAAAATAATTTCAAAAATAAAAAAAATAAAAGAATTTAATATAGGACATTTTTTAATAGGCGAATCTATTTATGTTGGGCTTCCTATGGTTATAAAACAATTTAAAAAACTTATAGGTTGATATGCCCATATACGGAGTAGGTTCTGATATTATTGATATAAGCAGGATACAAAAATTATTAAAAAATGACACTTATAAAAAAAAATTATTTTCAAGCAAAGAAATAAAAATTATAGAAACTAAATCTAATAGAATTGCAAGTTACGCTAAAAGATTTGCTGCAAAAGAAGCTTTTTCTAAAGCATTAGGTACAGGAATATCTAAAGGCTTATCTTTCAAGGAAATATCGATAATTAATGATAAAAATGGTAAACCTTATATTGAACTATCTGGTAAGACAAAGTTCATTGTTAGACTAATTTTAAAGAAAAAATATAAAATTTTTTTAACAATCTCTGACGAGCGCAAATACGCTTTAGCTATGGTAATTATAACTTTTTAATGAAAAAAAAATTCTTAGTAATTATTTTTGAAAATTTAAAAACTTTATTTTATGCTTTAGTAATTGCAGTAATAATCAGATCCATATTTTTTCAACCATTTTATATTCCATCTTCATCTATGGAGCCAACACTTTTAATTGGCGATCGTATATTTGTAAAAAAGTACATCTATGGTTATAGCAAACATTCATTTCCATTTAGTCCACCATTTTTTTTCGGAAGAATTTTAGATAAACGTCCTGAATATGGAGATTTAGTTGTATTTAAGACACCAGTAGATAATAGAACAGACTATATTAAAAGGTTAATTGGATTACCTGGCGATACAATACAATTTAAAAATGGCAAATTATTTTTAAATCAAAAAGAAATTCTTAGAACCGAAGCTAAAAATTTAAATAAAATAAGATGCGGAGATTTATCACCAGAAGTTATTAGTTTTAAAGAAACATTACCGAATGGCAAAACATATACTGCTGTTTACAATAAATTAGGATCCATGCAAAATACTGATGAATATAAAGTTCCAGAAAATCATTTCTTTTTTTTAGGTGATAACCGAGATTGTTCAAAGGATAGCCGATATCTTTCGAGTGTTGGATATGTTGCTAGTGAAAACTTAGTTGGACAAGCGTCATTAATTTTTTTCTCTAATGATACCGTGTCAGGTAGTATATTTAAATTTTGGAATTGGAATAATTCTCTAAGAATTGAAAGATTTTTTAAATCATTAACATGATGGAGCATTTATCTAAATTAGAACAAAAAATAGGTATTAAATTTAAAGACAAAACACTTTTAGAAAAAAGTTTAATACACAAAAGTAATAATAGTGCCGTCAATAATGAAAAATTAGAATTTTTAGGTGATAGAGTTTTAGGACTAGTATTAGCAAATACTCTTTTAAAAATTTATCCAAATGATAATGAAGGAACAATCGATAAAAAATTTGCAAATTTAGTAAATAAAAAAACTTGTCTTCATGTAGCGAAAAAACTAGAGCTAAAAAAATATATTACTACTGGAGACTCGCATAAAAGCCCTAATAAGTCCTCTGATAAAATTTTTAGTGATGGTTTAGAGGCTTTACTGGGTGCAATATTTTTAGATCAAGGATTGCAAATAACTGAAAAATTTATATTAAATATTTGGAGTGAATTTTTAGAAAAATCAATTGAAACTGAAATAGATTCCAAAACGCAATTACAAGAATATAGTCTTAAAAAATTTAAATTGTTACCAGTATACATAATTAAAAAACAGTCAGGTCCTCAACATAGACCCGTCTTCAAAGTTGAAGTTCAAATTAAAAATTCTAAAAAGTTTTATGCTTCTGGTACATCAAAAAAAAATGCTCAACAAAACGCTGCTCAAAAATTATTAGCTGATTTAAAAATTCAATCATGAATTGGCAAGATCAGGGTTTTGTGCTTTCAAAAATAAAGTTTCGCGAAAATGCGAATATTATAAATGTCTTTACTAATATGAAAGGTAAAGTAAGTGGCATTGTTCACGGAGGTAATTCAAGAAAAATTAAAAATTTTTTACAAATCTCAAATAAGATTTTTATCATTTATTCATCAAAATCAGAAAATAGATTAGGCAACTTTAAAACAGAGCTCATAACAGCTATTTCTCCCAAGTACTTTAATGATAAAAAACGAACTTCAGCTTTATTATCGCTATCTTCAATTTTGAATCTTATACTTCCTGACTCACAACCCTATAAAAATTTATATATAGCATTAGATGAATTATTAAATAATTTTGATCTAGAAACTTGGATCATTAACTATATTTATTGGGAACTTACGTTATTAAAAGAGCTTGGGTTTGATCCTTATCTTGATCAATTTTTTTTAAAAAACGATCAAACACATAAATATAAAAGTGTTAAAATTGATAATATAAAATATCAAGTTCCTATATTTTTATTAACAAATAAAAAAGTAGATAATTTAGAAAATAAACAAATCTTAACAGCCTTAAGTTTTACAAGAGAAATATTGGCTAATAAATTTTTTTTTCCAAATAATTTAACTATGCCTAAATCAAGAATAGTTTTAGAAAATTATTTTAATTGATCAGCTATTTCTAGAGAAAAATAACTTACGATAGCATTCGACCCAGCACGTTTTAAAGAGATCAAACTTTCTAATATAGCTTCCTTATTTATGATTCCTTTTATAATTCCATTTTTAATTAAGGAATATTCACCAGATACTTGGTAAGAAAAAATTGGAATCTTAAAATTATCTTTTATTGATCTTATTATGTCTAAATAGGGTAAGCCTGGTTTTACCATAACAATATCTGCACCCTCTTTAATATCTAAGGCTACTTCTCTTAGGGCTTCACTAGAATTTCTAAAATCCATTTGATAGGTTTTTTTATCGCCCTTTAAATTTTTTTTCGAACCAACAGCTTCTCGAAAAGGTCCATAAAAATGGGATGCATATTTAACGGCGTACGAAACAATTTGAGTATCCTTAAAACCTTTTTTATCTAGAGCATTTCGAATTTTTCCAATTCTTCCATCCATCATGTCTGAAGGAGCTATGATATCGCATTTCATTTCAGCTTGAAGTAAAGATTGTTTTATTAAAATTTCTATTGTTAAATCATTATCAATAATACCATTTTTTAAAACTCCATCGTGCCCATGACTTGTATAAGGATCAAGAGCAACATCACACATTATACCAATATCGTTTTTAAACTCTTTTTTTAAATTTCTTAAAGCTTTGCATATTAAATTATTTTTATTAAGAGCCTCCTTGCCTTGTGAGTCTTTTTTTTTTCGTTCAGTGTAGGGAAAAAGAGCTATTAAAGGAATTTTTAATTTACAAGCTTTCTCGACTACTCGAGCCAATTCATCTATTGAATAACGAAAAACATTTGGCATTGAGTCGATGCTCTCTTTTTTTTTAATACCTTCTTTTACAAATAAAGGTAAAATTAAATCATTCGTAGACAAATTGTGTTCAGAAACAAGCCTTCTAATCCAATCTGTTTTTCGATTTCTTCTCATTCTGAGACCTGGATATGTGCCAAGTGTTTTCATGTTTTTTATAAACTTTAATATTTTGGTAATTATAATATTATTGCTATATATAAAAGTAATTAAATAAATAAAAAATATAATAATATAAATGTTATTTTCAAAAATTTGCATAGCTTCTGACCATGCCGGTTACCAATTAAAAGAAAAGATTAAAGACTTTTTAATAAAGAAAGATGTCCCGGTAATAGATCTGGGTCCTTTAGCAAGTGAATCCGTAGATTACCCAGATTATGCGAAAAAATTAGCTAAAAGAGTGCTATTAAAGAAGAGCGATGGAGGGATTTTAGTTTGTGGATCAGGGACAGGAATGGCTATTACAGCAAATAAATTTAAAGGTATTCGTGCAGCACAATGTTATAGTAGGAAAAGCACTATACTTTCTAGACAACATAATAATGCAAATATTATTTGTTTAGGTTCTAGAATGCTTAAGTCAAAAGAAGCTTTTAACTTTATTAATTATTTTTTTAATACTAAATTTCAAGGTGGAAGACATCAAAAAAGATTAAATAAAATTTAATTTATGAGCAAAGAAAATTTAAATAATTTTTTTAATAGAGAGTTAGCAATTAGTGACAAAGATCTTTATCAGTCTATAAGTAGCGAATACAATAGACAAATAAATCATATTGAACTTATTGCATCTGAAAATTATGTTTCAAGAGCTGTTCTTGAGACTCAAGGTTCAGTTTTAACAAATAAATATGCAGAAGGTTATTCCGGAAAAAGATATTACGGAGGATGTGAATTTGTAGATATTGCCGAAAATTTGGCTATAGAAAGAGTAACAAAACTTTTTAATTGTAAGTTTGCTAATGTTCAACCCCATTCAGGTGCACAAGCAAACGGCGCAGTGTATCTAGCTCTTATAAAACCTGGTGACACAATACTAGGCATGAGTTTAAATTCTGGCGGTCATTTAACGCACGGAGCTAAACCAGCGCAATCTGGAAAATGGTTTAATGCTAAACATTATGATGTAAACCCAGAAACAGGATTAATTGATTATGAAAGTGTTGAAAAACTTGCATTAGAAAATAATCCAAAAATAATAATTGCCGGCGGCAGTGCTTATTCAAGAATTATTGATTTTAAAAAATTTAGAAAAATAGCCGATCAAGTTAAAGCTTATCTTTTAGTTGATATGGCACATTTTTCTGGTCTTGTTGCAGGTGGAGTTTATCCAAACCCAGTTGACTATGCAGATGTTGTTACATCAACAACACATAAAGTTTTAAGAGGACCTCGTGGAGGAATAATTTTAACTAATAGTGAAGATTTAATTAAAAAATTTAATTCCGCAATATTTCCTGGTTTACAAGGTGGGCCATTAATGCATGTTATTGCTGCTAAAGCAGTTTGTTTTAAAGAAGCATTAGACCAAAACTTTAAAGATTATGCACAAAAAGTTATAGAAAATGCGAAAACTCTTTCTGGTACTTTAATAAAAAACGGATTTAAAATTTTTTCTGGAGGCACGGACACACATTTAATGTTGTTAGATTTAAGAAATTTAAAATTATCTGGAAAACTTGCAATGGAAAGTTTGGGTAAAGCCAATATTACGTGCAATAAAAATGCAATTCCATTTGACACAGAAAGTCCAATGGTTACGTCAGGTATCCGACTAGGAACACCAGCATCTACTACGAGAGGTTTTGGTGAAAAAGAATTTGTCTTAATTGGGCAATTAATTTCAAAAATACTTACAGAACTAGCTAAAAATAGAGAAAACAATTCCAAAGCAGAAAATGAAGTGCAAAAAGAGGTAATTGATCTTTGTAAATCTTTTCCTATATATAGTAGTCTATAGATTAAAAATAACTATGCTTTGTCCATTTTGTAAAGAAAAAGATACATCTGTCATCGACTCTAGGCCTACGGAAGATCGTACTGCTATTAAACGAAGAAGGCTATGCGGTTGTGAAAGAAAAGAAAGATTTACCACTTTTGAAAGAGTTCAATTTCAAGAGCTTACAGTAATTAAAGGAAATGGAAAAAGGGCGCCATTCGATCGAGATAAAATTTCAAAATCAATAAGAATAGCCTTAAGAAAAAGACCAATCGATAATGAGACTATTGAAAAATTTATTTCAAAATTAGTTAGAAATTTAGAAGGACTTGGTGAGAGTGAAATACCAACATCAACAATAGGAAAATTCATTATGGATGGTCTTTCGACATTAGATCAAGTTGCCTATGTTCGTTTTGCTTCTGTATATAAAAAATTTAAGGAAGCAAAAGACTTCGAACAATTTGTTGGTAACTTAAATGTTTATAAATCAGAATAAAGATTATTTTTATACAAAACTTGCATTTCAGCACGCTGAAATAAATTTAGGATCAACAGGGCCTAACCCGTCAGTTGGATGCGTTATAGTAAAAAATAATTCTGTAATCTCTGTCGGACGTACATCTCAAAATGGGAGACCTCATGCAGAAACAAACGCATTAAAAAAAAAATTAGATTATAAAAATTCTGATTTGTACGTAACTTTAGAGCCATGTAGTCACTATGGAAAAACTCCTCCTTGTATTAAAAAAATAATTACCAAAAAAATTAAACGAGTTATATTTGCTATAAACGATATTGATCCACGATCTAGAAACAAAGCTTTTAAAAATTTAAAAAAAAAAAAAATAATTGTTAAAAGATTTATAAATAAAAAGCTAGCAAAAATTTTTTATGAAAGTTATTTTTTAAAATCAAAAAAGCAATTGCCATTTATTGATGCAAAATTAGCAATATCAAAAGATAATTTTACAATAAACAAAAAAAAAAAATGGATAACAAATATTAAATCAAGGAATATAGGTAATTTTCTAAGATCTAAATATGATTGTCTATTATCAACAGCAGAAACAATAAATAATGATAATTCTCAATTTGATTGCAGAATAGAAGGATTGGAAAAAAAAACGCCAGTTCTAATCATTTTGGATAGATATTTAAAGATTAAAAAAAATTTAAAATTGTTTAAATCTATTAAAAGAAAAATTTTTATTTTCACACACTCAAATAATATTGTAAAAGAGAATTTTTTTAAGAATAAAGGTGTTAAAATTTTAAAATTTAATAACACTAATGATAATGACTTTGATTTTAAAAGAATTTTTTACAATATTAAAATGCTGGGTTTTAGCAGAGTTTTTGTTGAGACGGGAAGTACTTTTTTAAGTCAATTATTAAAATTAAAACTAATTAAAAATTTATATTTATTTAAATCGAGTAATAATCTTTCTACTAACGGATCAAATAAAACTAGTCTTTTTTATATTAAAAAAAATAAACTTTTTAAAAAAAATAGAGTTAATATAAATCTTAAAGAAGACAGTCTATATAAAATTAAATTATAATGTTTAATGGAATTATTTATAATACAGGAATAGTAAATCATGTTTTAAGAGGAAAAAACTCTATTGAAATCACTTTAAAGACTATCTTGTCATTTAAAAAAAATGAAATAGGCAGCTCAATTAGTTGTAACGGAGTCTGTTTAACTTTGATAAAAATTAAAAAAAAAAATATAACTTTTTATCTATCAAAGGAAACTCTTAAAAAAACTAATTTTCAATTTATTAAGGAAGGTAGCCTTGTTAACATTGAAAAATCTTTAGATTACAAAACAAAAATTTCTGGTCATTATGTTCAGGGTCACATTGATACTATAGGTAAAATTTCTAAAATTTTAATATTAGACAAAACTTGGATTCTTAGAATTGTAATTAATAATGTTTTTAAAAAATATTTAATTTCTAAAGGGTCAATATCAATAAACGGCGTATCTTTAACTTTATCAAAAGTTGTAAAAAATCAATTTGAGGTAAACATAATTCCACATACTCTTAAATTAACAAATTTAATTAAATTAAAAAAATATGAGCACGTGAATATCGAGTTTGACATTTTTAGTAAATATTTAATTAATTTAAAAAAATAAAATGAAAAAATTTGCATTATCGTCAATAAGTCAAATTATTCAAGATGCAAAAAAAGGTAAAATATTTATTTTAGTTGATAGTAAAGATAGAGAGAACGAAGGTGATTTAGTAATACCCGCAATAAAAGCAAATTCAAAAAATATAAATTTTATGGCTAAAAATGGAAGAGGTCTTATTTGTTTAGCTCTTACAAAAAGGCAAGTCGACAAACTATCTTTGCCACTTATGTCATCGGTAAATAAAGCTCGTATGCAAACAGCCTTTACAGTTTCTATTGAAGCCAAAAAAGGCATCACAACTGGTATATCAGTTTTTGATAGAGCGAGAACAATAAGAGTTGCAATTAATAAAAATGCAAAAAAAAAAGATATCGTATCACCGGGCCATGTTTTTCCATTAGTTGCTCGAAATGGTGGTGTTTTGGAACGAGCAGGACACACCGAGGCTTCAGTTGATATTTCTAAATTAGCAAAATTAAATCCAAGCTCTGTTATTTGTGAGGTAATGAACGAAGATGGAAGAATGGCAAGGTTAGATGACCTTATTCGATTTGCAAAAAAACATAATTTAAAAATTGCTAGTATTGAAGACTTAATTTCTTATAGATTAAAAAATGAGAAATTTATAACTAATATTTCTAAAAAAATTGTAAAAATAAAAAATATTGGGCCTCTAAATTTATATATATTTAAAAATAGTTTAGATAATTTAGAACATTATGTATTAAATAGAGGAAATCTTAATACTAAAAAATCTACAAGAGTAAGAGTTATTTCAATAAATATTTCTAAACCTTTTCAAAAAATTAATGATCAATTGTATTTAAAATCAGTTAAATATTTATCTAAGTATAGTAATTTTGCATTGATAATAATTAAAAAGGAGATTACAAAAAATAATATTAATGATACCGTCAAAAGTACCAATGTTTTAAGGTACTACGGAATTGGAGCTCAAATTATTAAAGATTTAAAAATAAAAAACATGATATTGGTCTCTAGATCAAAAAAAAAAATAATAGGCTTAGATGGGTATGGAATTAAAATTACTAAACAAGAAATAATTAAATAATGAAACAAATTAAGATTTGTATAGTCAGATCAAAATATAATAAAACTTCTCATATTCTTAAAAGTGCTACCGAAGAACTTTCAAAAAGAAAAATATATTACAAAGTTTTTGAAGTGCCAGGCGCTTTTGAAATACCAGTTGTTATAGCTAGAAATATTAAAAAATTTGACGGATTTATAGCTGTTGGATCTATTATCAAAGG
>SXGU01127214.1_pt1 | contig 35446 bp, 34 predicted proteins | sample 3174531 | NCBI WGS metagenome assembly SXGU01 (sample SAMN11356863, study PRJNA531348) | freshwater metagenome | isolation source: freshwater sample F1-140 | place: China: Fuxian Lake, Yuxi | collected 2017-12-25 | reverse complement strand
CTGACCCATTATGGCCTCTATGACACAGTGGTCGCGAGGGAGGTGTTGTAAAGCAGCGCGTAATAGGTTGTTCTGTTGCGGAAGCAGAATTCTGGAATGAAAGAAACGGGGCACCAAATCAATCAGCAGATCGTGTTGAACGGCCTGCTGATTTTTCTTTTGCGCGGCGTGTTAAAGCGCGATCGACTCGATGAAGGCGATTTCGTCGCCGGAGGCCAGCGCGGTGTCGAGCTGCGCGGGACGCTTGTTGACCAGGATTTGCAAACTGCCGCGTGGACTGGAGAAGGCCTTGTCCCAATCGCCGCCACGGATGGCGAGCAGGTTCATTAGACCCGCAATGGTGGCGTGGGAGGCGGGAATACGCAGGGTCTCGCGACCCAGGCCCAGTTTGCCCATCAGGTCGCCAAAATAATAAAGGGTCAGGTTGTGCATGGTGAAGGGGTCAGGTGGTGTAAGCCGGTCACAGGTGATGGCAAGGGGTTATTGCAGTGGATATGGGATATTGAGTTGGCTAATGTTACAGCCCCAACTCGTTCCACAGCGCATCCACTCGCGTTTTGACCGCGGCATCCATGACGATGGGCGTACCCCATTCACGGGCGGTTTCGCCGGGCCATTTATTGGTTGCATCGAGGCCCATCTTGGAGCCCAGACCCGAGACGGGCGAGGCAAAGTCGAGGTAATCGATGGGGGTGTTTTCGATCAACAGGGTGTCGCGCGCAGGATCGACGCGGGTGGTGATGGCCCAGATGACTTCGGGCCAGGATCGGATGTTGATGTCGTCGTCCACGACGATGACGAACTTGGTGTACATAAACTGGCGCAGGAAACTCCATACACCCATCATCACCCGCTTGGCGTGGCCGGGGTACTGTTTTTTCAGGCTGACAACGGCCATCCGGTAACTGCAACCTTCCGGCGGCAGGTAGAAATCGGCGATCTCGGGGAACTGCTTTTGCAGCAGCGGCACGAAGACTTCGTTGAGCGCGACGCCCAGAATTGCCGGTTCATCGGGCGGTTTGCCGGTGTAGGTGGAGTGGTAAATCGGGTCGCGGCGAGTGGTGATGCGCTGGACAGTGAATACCGGGAAACGCCCTTGTTCGTTGTAATAACCGGTGTGGTCGCCATAAGGGCCTTCCAGCGCGGTGTCGTTGGGGTAGATGACGCCTTCTAGGATGATCTCGGCCCGCGCCGGCACCTGCAGGTCGGAGCCGAGGGCCGTCGCAAGTTCGGTCTTGGCGCCGCGCAAGAGACCAGCGAACTGGTATTCGGACAGCGAATCGGGTACCGGCGTGACCGCACCGAGGATGGTCGCCGGGTCGGCCCCCAATGCGACGCAAACGGGGAAGGGCTGACCGGGGTTTTGGGCGGTGAAGTCGCGAAAGTCGAGTGCGCCGCCGCGATGTGCCAGCCAGCGCATGATGAGCTGGTTTTTGCCAATCACCTGCTGGCGATAAATGCCAAGATTTTGCCGGGCTTTTTGGGGTCCGCGGGTGATGGTGAGGCCCCAGGTAATTAGTGGCGCGACATCCCCTGGCCAACAAGTCATCGTTGGTAGGGCGGCCAGATCGACCGCCTCGCCCTCTAGCACGACTTCTTGGCAGGGCGGGTGGCTGACCACTTTGGGGGCCATGTTGAGCACTTGCTTCAGGATGGGAAGCTTGTCCCAAGCGTCTTTTAGCCCTTTGGGCGGTTCGGGTTCCTTCAGGTAAGCGAGCAGTTTGCCGATCTCGCGCAACTTGGTCGGATCCTCCTCGCCCATGCCCAGAGCAACGCGCTTGACCGTGCCGAACAGGTTGGCCAGCACTGGCGTTTTATGACCGACGGGGTTTTCAAACAGGAGAGCGGGGCCACCGGCGCGTAGCACGCGGTCGGCGATCTCGGTTATCTCCAAATGAGGTGAGACCGGGATCGCAATGCGTTTTAATTCGCCACGCGCCTCAAGCTGGCTGATGAAATCGCGCAGGTCGGCATAATGCATGGCGTGTTGTGCTTAGACCCTTAGCGGAGATCTTCAAAGACCTTGATGACACGGGTGACGCCCGCGACCTTGGAGGCGGTCTCGGCGGCCGCATCACCTTCCGTCGGCTTGACGATACCCATCAGGAAGACGACGCCATTTTCGGTGACAACTTTGATCTGATTGGCGTTGATGCGACGGTCGTTGAACAACCCTGCCTTGACTTGGGTCGTCAGGAGGACATCGTTGCTACGGGTAACCAGCGAGGTTGGAGCGGCAATCTGTAGCTCATTTTTGACTTCGCCTTCACGCACATTTTCAACCCCGCGTGCGATCTCGCCGACTCGGGCCTTGAGCGCTTCGGTCGGGGCCTCACCGGTAATCAGGACGCGGCGGTTGTAGCTGGTGAAGTTGGCATGGACTTTATCCAACTTGGCTTCGGAGGTGCGATGCGTCGCTTTGAGTTCGATTTCCTCATCCATCAGATAGGTGGTGACCGTGCGGCGATCTTCGGTCATGAGGACACCAACTCCGGCGCCGCCGACAATGACCGGGGCACAACCACCGAGCAGGCCTGAGGCTAGAAGGGAAAAGGCAATCACGAGGGGGCTGCGCATGGAAGTTCTCCAAGGGGAACAGAAAAGATAGCTCGGATTATAACGCCCTGTTTTAAAAACCATCGAACGCGCTGCGCAGCCATTCCAGGCGCTCTCCATCAATGAGGATGGCATCAAAGCGACACAGAGGTTCGTGCGGCAGGTGCATCAGGTAATGGCGAGCCGCGTAGATTAGTCGTTGTTGCTTGCGGTGCGTAATGCTTGCTGCTGCGCCACCGTAGTTCGTGTTGCGCCGGGCGCGGACCTCGACGAAGACGAGGCTGTCACCGTCTTGGGCAATGAGGTCAATCTCGCCGCCGCGACAGCGATAATTGCGTGCGATCACGGTCAGGCCCTGGCCTTCGAGGAAGCGCGCTGCTTGTCTTTCGGCGGCCTCACCGCTTTGCTGGGTTATGCTTCTCCCTGTTGCCATTCTTGCTTGCCCCCATCTTTATGATGCCCGATGATGCTCAGCCCGCCCGACCTTCGACACTGTATGTCGTAGCAACGCCAATTGGCAACCGGCGCGACATCAGCTTGCGCGCCCTGGATGTACTGCGTAGCGTGGCACTGGTTGCAGCGGAGGATACGCGGGTCTCGGGGGCCTTGCTGGCCGCCTACGGGATTCGGGTTCCGCTGTTGTCCTGCCGCGAACACAACGAACGCGAGGCAGCGACGCGAATTATTGCCGCTTTGGGAGCGGGCGATAGCGTGGCGCTGGTCTCTGATGCCGGAACGCCGGGCATCTCCGATCCCGGCGCACGCGTTGTGCAGGCCGTACGGCAGGCAGGTTTCGTTATTACTCCGCTGCCCGGACCGAGTGCTGTGACGGCCGTCCTGTCCGTTGCCGGGATAGAAGGGGACTGGTGTTTTCACGGCTTTTTGCCGCCCAAAACGGCGGCACGGCGCAAGGTCTTGGCTAGCCTGAGAGATCGGCCCTGCGCCTGGGTTTTTTATGAGGCGCCGCATCGCATCCTAGAGACTGTGACGGATCTGGTTCAGGAACTGGGGCCGACCCGCCATTGCTTTTTGGGGCGGGAAGTGAGTAAACACTTTGAACAGTTTCACGCCGCCGCGTTAGGGGATCTGACGGACTGGTTGCGGGTTGATCCGGATCATCAGCGGGGTGAATTTGTCTTGGTCGTGGTGGCTCCTGAACCTGACCCGGATGCCGAGGGTGCGCGGGCCGAGGCAGTGTTGGCGACCTTGATGGAGGAGTTGTCGCCCAGCCAGTCGGCTCGATTGGCAGCCCGGCTCACGGGGTTCAACAAATCAGCGCTCTATACGCGGGCCTTGTCCTTGTCTGCAGATAAGGACGCAGATTAACGGTTGGCGCGGTTATACTGCCGCTCGGAGTTGGCTAGACAGTCGCCCGTCACCTGTTTGTGGCGGGAGGAAAGTCCGGGCTACACAGGGCAGGATGCCAGGTAACACCTGGGCGCTATAAGGCCGCAAGGCCCCAAGGCGACGGACAGTGCAACAGAAACATACCGCCGATGGCTAACGCAAGTTAGTACAGGCAAGGGTGAAATCGTGCGGTAAGAGCGCACGGTCGGGCGGGCAACCGTCCCGACGGGTAAACCCCATCCGGAGCAAGGCCAAATAGGCAGACATGTTTTTCGGAACACCGGCGGCCCGTCGGAGTCTGCGGGTAGGCTGCACGAGGCGGCGCGCGAGCGTGGTCCCAGATGAATGACTGTCCACGACAGAACCCGGCTTATCGGCCAACTCCCCTCCCTTTTGTTTTTTGATCCTGCTACGGTCTTTTCTGGCTAGTAGTGATGTACCAGTCTTGCCGAAGATCGGTGAGTTATTTCATAACTTACATTAAGTTTGTCTCGCATTTACATAATAATCTGGACGGTTTTATTCTGGCAGCCTGATTGCATAAGTCCTTGTCCCTATTGAAAATTTCACTTGACGACCCGTTTTCTGCTTCCTATAGTGCAGCTTGGTGGAGATTTGTGGGAGAAAGTGGGTTGTCGGGGTGGTTTCCGGCATCTGCATACGCGCTATGTTCAGGGGTCATTCGCATCTGGCGTTGGACGGAAAGGGTCGTTTGGCCATTCCGGCGCGTTATCGCGAGCTGTTGCAGGCGCAGTGCGCCGGCCGCCTGATCGTCACGCTGGATCCTTCTTCCTGCCTGCTGCTCTATCCCTTCCCGGAATGGGAGCCGATTGAGCGCAAGCTCAATGCCTTGCCCAGTTTTAACCCGGTCAGCCGTCTGATGCAGCGCGTCTTGGTCGGCTCGGCGGCTGATGTGGAATTAGATGCGGCCGGGCGTATCTTGTTGCCTGCGGCTCTGCGCGAGCGGGTGGGGCTGGACAAGGGGGCCGTTCTGGTCGGTCAGGGCAACAAATTTGAGATCTGGTCGGAGACGGCCTGGACGGCGTTGTACGCTTCGGCCAACGAACTGCCGGGGCAACTGGCGGCAGCCATGCAGGCAGGAGATATCCCGGATGAGCTCAGGGACTTTTCGCTGTGAACCTGCCCGCCGCTCATATTCCCGTCTTGTTGACGGAGGCGGTCGCCGCTTTGGCCATCCGCGCCAATGGGGTTTATGTCGATGCCACCTTTGGTCGGGGCGGTCACAGCCGCGCCATTCTGGCCGCCCTGGGACCAGAGGGGCGCCTGATCGCGCTGGATCGCGATCTGCAAGCCATCGCCGAGGGCCAGGTATTGGCGCACAGCGACCCGCGTTTCCAGATCGTTCACGCCCCTTTCAGCCGTCTGGCGGAGACCCTGCAGGCTATGGGAATGACTCAGGTCGATGGCATTCTGCTCGACATCGGCGTTTCCAGCCCGCAGATCGATCAAACCGAACGGGGCTTCAGTTTCCGCGGCGACGCCCCACTCGACATGCGCATGGATACCACGACGGGGATGAGCGCGGCGCAGTGGTTGGCGCTGGCGTCAGAGACCGAGATTGCCGAGGTGGTGCGTGATTACGGCGAGGAGCGGTTTGCTCGCCGGGTTGCAAAGGCGATTGTCGAAGCGCGCCAGCAAGAGCCATTGCTGCGCACGCGGCAGTTGGCCGAGATCTGTCAGCGCGCTGTCCGTACGCGCGAGCCCGGTCAGGATCCGGCGACGCGCACCTTTCAGGCTGTGCGGATTTACATTAACCGCGAACTTGAAGAACTGGCGGAGGTTCTCCCGCAGGCGTTGGCCGCGTTGGGTCCCGGCGGGAGGCTGGCGGTGATCAGTTTCCATTCGCTCGAGGATCGTCAAGTCAAGCAATTTATGCGTACCGAGGCGCAGGGGCCGCAGATTCCTGCCGAGGTGCCGATGCCGGCGCATCTCTTGCCACCAGGGCGTTTGACTTTGGTGGGCAAGGCCATGCGGGCGAGTGCTGAAGAATTGCGCCGCAATCCACGAGCTCGTAGCGCGGTGTTGAGAGTGGCCGAGCGGCGGGGTCTGTCATGACCCGGGTCGATATCTTCCTTGTGCTGCTCATTACGGTCAGCGCACTGGCTGTAGTGACCGCGCGCCATGAGGCGCGCAAGTTGTTTTTGGAATTGCAGCAAGCGCAAAAAGTGGGACGCGACCTTGAGGTGGAGTGGGAACGGCTCCTGCTCAAGCAAGCGAGTTGGGCCATGTACCACAAGGTTGAGGCGATCGCGACACAGCGTCTTGGGATGAGCAACCCGGATACCTCCCGTATTCGGGTGTTGTCGGCGGAGCCTGAGTTGAATAGCGGGGCAGCAAACGCTTCGGGGCCAAGTTCGGCTGGGTCTGGGGTGGTGCAATGAAAGCGCGGCGTTCGCCCTCCATGAAGATCGACCTGCAGCGCTGGCGCATGCAGGTCGTCATGCTGCTGATTTTTGGTGCGCTGATCGGGTTAGTGGGCCGCCTCTTCTATATGCAAGTCTTTGAGAAAGACTTTCTGGTCAAACAGAGCGACCTGCGTGTTAAACGAAAAGTTGAGATTCCGGCCCACCGGGGCATGCTGCTGGATGCCCGCGGGGCGCATCTGGCGATTAGCATTCCGGCCGCCGCCATTGTGCTTAATGCGCGTGAGGCGGAGATGACGCCCGCTCAGATCACGCAACTGGCGATGGGTTTGACGATCAATCGGGCCTGGCTAGAGCGTTTGGTGCGCGACAAGAAAGCCCGTTTTGTCTATCTGCGTCGGCAAGTGCCTGCAGAGGAAGCAGAGGCCGTGATGGCGCTCAAGATCAAAGGGGTGAGTAGCCAGCCGGAATATCGTCGTTATTACACGGCAGGCTACACGATGGCGCAGGTTCTTGGTGTGACCAATGTGGAAGACAAGGGCCTGGAAGGCATCGAGTTTTCCTATCAATCGGTGCTAGCCGGAGTGCCTGGACTGCAGTCGGTTATTCGCGATCGATCGGGCAATGTTGTCGAGGAGCTGGATCTCGTTCGTCTGCCCAAACATGGGCGGGATTTGACCCTTAGCCTCAATTCGCAGATTCAGTATCTGGCCTACCGGGAACTACAGGCGGCGTATGAAAAATTCCGCGCCAAAGGAGCCAGTGCCGTGGTTTTGGATGCCCGCACGGGCGAGATTTTGGCTGTTGCTAATTATCCGGCCTACAACCCGAATGATCGTGCGACGATGACCCAAGCGCTGGCTCGCAATCATGCCGTAGTCGATGCCTTTGAACCGGGTTCGACCATGAAGCCGATCTTTATTTCGGCGGCGCTTGAACGGGGCATTGTTAAACCGGCGAGTCGCTATGACGCCAGCGAGAATTTGGTGCTCTCGGGCAAACAGATTCGCGATACCCATCCCAAAGGGGTCATCAGTGTGGCGGAGGCTATACAGGTGTCGAGCAATGTCGTGATGGCCAAGATCGCGGGCAGTATGCGTGATAGCGATATCCATGACATCTATACCCGCAGCGGCTTTGGCAAGCTGCCGGGCTCGGGCCTACCGGGCGAGACGCGTGGCCAGTTGCGGGGCCTAAAAACCAAGTGGTTGCCGATCGAAAAAGGCACGCTCGCCTATGGCCACGGCCTCTCGATCAGCCTGCTGCAACTGGCGCGGGCGTATACCATTTTCGCCAATGATGGTTTGTTGATGCCGCTGACAGTGGAGAAACGCAGTGCTCCGGTCGCGGGTGAGCGGGTGATTAGCCAAGCGACGGCACAACAGGTGCGCGTGATGCTGGAGATGGTGACGCAGGAGGGGGGGACGGCACCCAAGGCGCGTGTGCCGGGATATCGCGTGGCCGGCAAGACGGGTACTGCCCACAAGTTGATTGATGGCTCTTTTGCTGGCAATCGCTATTACGCCTCTTTTGTCGGTATGGCCCCGGCCTCCGACCCGCGCGTGGTCATCGCCGTTATGGTAGATGAGCCGAGCACGGGCGCTTACTACGCAGGTGAGGTAGCCGCGCCGGTGTTCTCGCGCATCATGGCTGGCACCTTGCGCTTCCTCGCTTTGCCGCCGGATGCGCCGATGGAATCTTTGCCGCCGGTGCGCACGCCGGTGGTGGCGGAGGCGGTATGACGGATGCCAAGCTCGACACCCTGATTGCCGCCTTGCGTGAGCATTCGCCAGGCGCGCATCTGAGCGCAGACAGCCGCCGCGTGCGGCCCGGCGACATTTTCCTGGCCTGGCCCGGCGCGGTGCATGATGGCCGCGCCCACATTGCTGCCGCCGTCGAGGCCGGTGCCGCCGCCGTGGTCTGGGAACCGGCCGATTTTGCGTGGCCGTCCGAGGTCCGGGTGGAGAACTTTGCGCTGCAGGGCTTGACCCATGTGGCCGCCGAGTTGGCGGTCGACTGGTATGGCGATCCGTCTGGCCGGTTGTGGAGCATTGCGGTCACGGGTACCAACGGCAAAACCTCATGTTCGCATTGGATAGCCGAGGCGCTGACGCGGGTTGGCCGCAAGACGGCGATCGTCGGCACGCTGGGCAACGGCTTCGTCAATGCGCTGCAAGGCAGTAGCCACACCACGCCCGATGCGGTCACTTTGCAGGGCCTGCTGGCCGGATTTGCCGATGCGGGGGCCGTGGCGCTGGCCATGGAGGTGTCTTCACATGCGCTCGATCAAGGTCGCGTAGCGGGGATGCATTTTGCTGTGGCTGTGCTGACCAACCTGTCGCGCGATCACCTCGATTATCACGGCGACATGGACACTTATGCCGCCGCAAAGGCCCGCCTGTTTGCTTGGCCTGGACTCAAAGCCGCCGTGCTCAATGCCGACGATGCGCTGGGCGCACGCTTGGCTCGTGAACTCGAAGGGCGTGTGCCGCAGGTGCTGACTTACGGCATTGATCAGGGCGACATCCATACCGAGGCCTTGCAGATGGATGCCGATGGTGTGCGCTTCACGCTGGTTACGCCATGGGGCGCTTTGGCCGTGCGCTCACCGCTGTTGGGCCGCTTTAATGCTGAAAATCTGCTGGCGGTTGGCGGGGCCTTGCTCGCAAGTGGCGTGTCACTGACCGAGGTGGTGGCGCAACTGGAACAACTTGCGCCGGTGACGGGTCGCTTGCAGGTCATGCCGCGCGAAGCGGGTTGCCCGCGAGTGATCATTGACTATGCCCACACCCCGGATGCCCTAGAGAAGGTGTTGGCCACCTTGCGGCCGATTACTCCGGGCCGCCTGTGTTGTGTGTTTGGCTGTGGTGGTGGGCGAGATCGCGGCAAGCGGCCTTTGATGGGGGCGGCCGTCGCCCAAGGCGCAGATTGCGCCATTGTGACCAGTGACAACCCGCGGCATGAAGATCCGCAGACCATTCTGAACGACATCATGGTGGCCATGCCGAGCGGGCAGCGCGCTCTGGTCGATCGCGGGGCAGCCATTCTCGCGGCCATCGCTGAAGCTGAAGCCGACGATGTGGTTCTGATTGCTGGTAAGGGCCACGAGGATTACCAGGAAATTGGCGGTCAACGCTTGCCGTTCTCCGATGCCGTGGTCGCCCGGCAGGCATTGAAAACCCGAGGAAATACCCATGAGATTGCTTGAAGTCGCCGCTGCATTGGAGGCACACGCCAGCGGTGCCGATGTCGCGTGGGATCGCGTCGTCACCGACAGTCGTGGCGATGTCGCCGGGGCCTTGTTTGTTGCCTTGCGCGGCGAACGCTTTGATGCGCACCAGTTTGTGGCCGATGTGCTGGCGCGGGGGGCCGCAGCCGTGATGATTGCCGCTGATGCGGGCTTGGCGGTGGCGCCCGCTATCGTGGTGGCGGATACCCGGATTGGTTTGGGTCAACTCGCGGCCTGGCATCGCCGTCAGATGCCGGCCAGGCTGGTGGCGATTACCGGCAGCAATGGCAAAACCACGGTCAAGGAAATGACAGCGGCAATCTTGCGCGCGGCGGTCGGTGAGGACGCTGTGCTGGCAACGGAGGGCAATCTCAACAACGATTATGGCCTGCCGCTGACCCTGCTCAAGTTGAGGCCTGGGCATCGCTACTGCGTTGCTGAGATGGGTATGAACCACCCCGGCGAATTGGCTTACCTGACCCGCATCGCTGCTCCGGATGTCGCTCTGGTCAACAATGCCCAGCGCGCGCACCTGGCCGGACTGGGCACGGTTGAGGCAGTGGCACGCGCGAAGGGGGAGATTTATGCCGGGCTGCGTGCCGATGGCACGGCCATCGTCAACGCCGACGATGCTCATGCGGGGTTGTGGCGCGAACTGGCCGGTGCCCATCCGATCCGGACCTTTGGGCTGGGTGACAGTGCGGATGTGCGGGCCGAGCGCAATGGCACGGCGCTCACGCTCGAGACCCCACAAGGCCGGATCGAAACCACCCTCGCCGTGTTAGGTGAACACAACCTGCGCAACGCGGCGGCGGCTACGGCGGCGGCCTTGGCGCTGGGGGCATCAACCGATGCGGTGGCGCGGGGGCTGGCGGGCTATGCCGGGGTTAAGGGGCGCCTGCAGATACACGACTGCATTCTCGGTGCGCGCCTGATCGACGACACCTACAACGCCAATCCTGATTCCGTGTCGGCGGCAATCGCCGTACTGGCCGCCTTGCCAGGGACGCGGATTCTGGTGCTGGGCGAAATGGGCGAATTGGGGCCAGACGCCGCCGCTTTACATGCAGAGATTGGTCAACGCGCGAGGGCGGCTGGCATCCATCGCCTTCTGGCCTTCGGTGCTTTGGCGGTTCATGCGGCACGCGCCTTTGGCGAGGGTGGTCAGCATTTTGAGTTGATCGAAGATCTGCTGGCGGGTGTGGAACAAGCGCTGGGTCCACAGGTGACGGTGCTGGTAAAGGGTTCGCGCTTCATGAAGATGGAGCGCGTGGTGCAATCCTTTGTGGAGGCAAAACGATGTTCTTAATGCTGGCTCAGTGGCTTGGCCACGATGTGCGCGCCTTCAATGTGTTCCAGTACATCACCCTGCGAGCGGTGCTGGCGGCGCTGACCGCGCTGGCGATTTCTTTCCTCATCGGTCCAGCCTTGATTCGCTGGCTGGCGGCCAAAAAAGTCGGTCAAGCCGTGCGTACCGACGGCCCGCAAACCCATCTTGTTAAGCAAGGCACCCCGACTATGGGCGGCGTGCTGATCTTGGTCGCCATTACCTTGACGACGCTGCTGTGGGCAGATCTCTCCAGCCGCTATGTGTGGGCCACGCTGGTGACTTTAATCGGCTTTGGCATCGTCGGGTGGGTCGATGACTGGCGCAAGGTGGTGTATCGCGATCCGAAGGGCCTGGCCTCGCGCTGGAAATATTTCTGGCAGTCGGTGATCGCGCTGATTGTGGCGCTGTGGTTGGCTTACTCCGCCCACCTGCCGGCTCAAACCGAGCTGATCGTGCCTTTCTTCAAGGAAGTCGCCATTCCGTTGGGGACGGTCGGTTTTGTGATTCTCGCCTACTTCGTCATCGTCGGCGCCAGCAACGCAGTCAATCTGACTGACGGTGCAGACGGCCTGGCCATCCTGCCAACGGTGATGGTGGGCGGTGCGTTGGGCATTTTTGCCTATGTCGCGGGCCATGCCGTGTTTGCCAAATATTTGGCTCTGCCCTTCATTCCAGGTGCCGGCGAACTGGTCATCATTTGCTCCGCCATCGTTGGCGCAGGGCTTGCCTTCCTGTGGTTCAACGCCTATCCCGCCGAGGTGTTCATGGGTGATGTCGGGGCGCTGGCCTTGGGGGGCGGGCTGGGGGTGATCGCAGTCATCGTACGGCAGGAAATTGTGTTGTTCATCATGGGGGGCGTGTTCGTCGCTGAAACGGTGTCGGTGATGATTCAAGTCGCCAGCTACAAATTGCGCGGCAAGCGCGTCTTCCTGATGGCGCCTATCCACCACCACTTCGAGATCAAGGGCTGGAAAGAGAACCAGGTCGTGGTGCGCTTCTGGATTATCTCGATGATGCTGGTATTGATCGGCCTGTCTACCTTGAAGCTGCGATGAACATGGCCTGCACACGCACAGACAGCACCGCTATCAAGGCCCTGGTTGTAGGGCTGGGTGATACCGGTGCGTCCTGCGTGCGCTGGTTATTAGCGCAAGGGGCTGTGGTACGCGGCACGGACTCACGCGAACTCCCGCCGCATGCCTCGATTTTGCCGGCAGAGGCGCTGACCCTGGGACGGTTCGACAGCGCCGATTTCACTTGGGCCGAGATGATTGTGGTCAGTCCTGGCGTTGCTGTGGCTACGCCCGAGATTGCCGCTGCGGCCAAGGCGGGAAAAGACATTGTGGGTGATGTCGAGCTTTTCGCCCGCGCCATTGCGGGGGATGCCAGCCAGGTTATTGCCATCACCGGTTCCAACGGCAAGAGTACCGTCACCAGTCTGGTTGGGCATCTCTGCGCGGCGACCGGCAAGAAAACCGTCGTGGCTGGAAATATCGGTCTGCCGGTGTTGGACGCACTCCTGGCCGGACATCGCCCGGAGGTGTGGGTACTGGAACTGTCCAGTTTCCAGCTGGAAACCACACACACTCTGAAACCCGCGGCGGCTACGGTGCTGAACTTATCCGAAGATCATCTCGACCGTTATGACGGCATGGACGGTTACGCGGCCGCTAAGGCGCGCATCTACGCTCATGCCGCCGTGCAGATCGTCAATCGGGATGATGCACCGGCTGCAGCGCTGGCCAATTCAGGCCGTGATATGCGCAGTTTCGGGTTGAATGCAGACAAGCTGGAATACGGCGTCGTGCGCGAGCAAGGAGTGCTCTGGCTGGCCGAGGGCGCAACGACTTTATGTCCGGTTGGCGAGTTGCCTATTGCGGGCTTGCACAATGCTGCCAACGCCCTAGCCGCGTTGGCATTGTGTCGTGCCATCGCCCTGTCTTATGAGCAGCTGTTACCGGCGTTGCGTACTTTCAGGGGCTTGCCGCATCGTGTTGAAAGGGTGGCTGAGATCAACGGCGTGACATGGTACGACGATTCCAAAGGCACGAATGTGGGCGCGACTGAGGCCGCGCTGAAGGGTTTTACTCAGCCGGTAATCTTGATTGCGGGGGGGGATGGCAAGGGTCAGGACTTCTCGCCGCTCCGCGAGGCAGCGCGTCACGCGCGCGCCGTGTTGCTGATTGGCCGTGATGCTCGACTGATTGAGTCTGCCTTGGGGCCGCGGGCCTCGGTTCAGCAATGTGAGACCTTGGAGAGGGCCGTGGCGGCAGCCCGCACTTTAGCCCAACCGGGCGATGTGGTATTGCTTTCACCGGCCTGCGCATCTTGGGATCAGTTCCGTAACTATGTGCACCGTGCCGAGGTATTCAAGGCTGAGGTGCTGAAAGAGGAGGTGGCGCATGTTTTATAACGCCGCCTTGAAGCGCACTACGCTGCAGCCCTATGACATGGCCTTGTTCTGGGTGGTTACGGGGCTGCTTGCTCTGGGTCTGGTGATGGTCTATTCCTCTTCGATCAGCATCGCTGAGGCGCGCACGGCTAACCACAGCGCGCAACATTACCTGCTCCGTCACAGCGTTTCGTTGCTGATTGCGATCACGGCCGCTATGGCCCTCTTCCGCCTCCCGTCTGCGGCGTGGCAGAAGGCCGCACCTATCCTTTTTTTGGTGTCGACAGCCCTTCTGGTACTGGTCTTCGTGCCGGGCATTGGGCGCGAAGTAAAGGGCAGTTGGCGCTGGATTAGTCTTGGCCCGCTCGGCAATTTTCAGCCATCGGAACTTATGAAGCTGGCCACGGTTATTTACGCAGCAGACTACACGGTGCGCAAAGCCGCGCTCATGGGCAGTATTCAAAAGGGTTTTCTGCCCATGTTTCTGGTCATGTTGCTCATCACCGGCCTGTTGCAGATGGAGCCCGATTTAGGGGCTACGCTGGTTATCGTGGCTATCGCCATGGGCATTTTGTTCCTGGGCGGACTGAATCTGCGTTTGTTTCTATTCTTGTTGGTTCTGGTGGTTCTGGGAGTGATTACTCTCGTTCAGGCCAACCCCTACCGCTTGGTACGGATGATGAACTTCATGGACCCGTGGGGTGATCCTCTCGGTGCGGGATATCAGGTCACGCATGCCTTGATGGCGGTGGGGCGTGGTGGCTGGCTGGGCGTGGGATTGGGCGAGAGCGTCGAGAAATTGGCCTATCTGCCCGAGGCGCACACCGATTTCCTGATCGCCATTTTGGGTGAAGAGCTCGGCGCGCTGGGGATAGTGGTGGTCATGGGCCTTTTCGCTTGGGTGATTTGGCGGGCCATTTCCATTGGGTGGCAAGCCTCCTTGATGGGACGGAATTTTCAGGCCCTGGTAGCGCAAGGGGTCGCGGTCTGGCTGGGTGCGCAGTGCTTTATCAATATTGGGGTCAATCTGGGGGCTCTGCCGGCCAAGGGACTGACCCTGCCGCTGATGAGTTACGGCGGCTCCGGCCTGCTGGTTAATTGTCTGGCAATCGCCTTGGTGTTGCGGGTGGATTACGAGAATCGGCTGTTGATGCGTGGCGGGAGGCCGGCATGAATCGTCACGCGCTGATTATGGCGGGCGGGACCGGTGGGCATGTCATTCCCGCTTTGGCTGTGGCGGAAGTCCTGCGCACCCGCGGTTGGCACATCACTTGGCTCGGAACCGCCGCTGGGATAGAAGCCAAACTGGTACCGGCACAGGGGATTCGCCTGGAGACCCTGACGCTGGCCGGGGTGCGTGGCAAAGGCGTGATGCGTCTGGCCCTGTTGCCGCTGCAACTTTTGCGGGCCTTCTGGCAGGCGCTGCGGATCGTGCGACGGGTCCGGCCGGCCGTGGTCTTGGGCATGGGTGGTTACGCGGCCTTCCCGGGGGGCATGATGGCCGCGCTGTTGGGTCGACCGCTGGCGATTCACGAACAGAATGCCCACGCTGGTTTGACCAACCGACTGCTGGCCTGCGTGGCAGATCGTATTTTGCTGGGTCTGCCAGGAGGTTTTACGGGTCGCCGCGCCATCCCGGGTTGTCGAGCCGAGACGCGGTTTGTGGGTAACCCGGTGCGAGCCGAGATTGCCGCGCTGGCCGAGCCAGCGCAACGCTTGGCAGGACGAGCTGGAGCGTTGCGCCTCCTAGTGATCGGCGGCAGTTTGGGGGCTACAGCTTTGAATAGCCTGATACCGCAGGCCTTGGCCTTGATCCCTGAGGCCGAGCGGCCGCAGGTACGGCATCAGGCGGGAGCCAAGCATCTCGAGGACCTGCAAAAGAATTATGCGCAGTGCGGTGTGGCGGGCGAATGCGTCGCCTTTATCGAAGATATGGCGGCGGCGTATGGCTGGGCGGATAGCGTGATTTGCCGGGCCGGGGCCTCGACGGTGTCTGAACTAGCCGCCGCAGGCGTGGCTGCAGGATTGGTGCCTTTCCCGTATGCCGTGGACGATCACCAGACGGCCAACGCGCGCTACCTGGTCGATGCCAATGCAGGCTGGTTGTTGCCGCAATCTAACCTGACAGCGGAATCGCTAGCGGCCTGGTTGCGTTCGTTGACTCGGGCGGAATTGGTCGAGCGGGCCTGCCGGGCGCGGGCGCTGGCCCTTCCGCACGCGGCGGTAAGCGTGGCCGATGCCATGGAGGAGATAGGGCGATGAAACATAAGGTCAAGCGGATCCACTTCGTGGGCATCGGCGGCGCCGGTATGAGCGGTATCGCCGAGGTGTTGATTAATCTGGGCTTCGAGGTCAGCGGGAGTGACAAGGCTGAGAACGCCGTGACAAAGCGGCTGGCCAGCTTAGGCGCACGCGTATATCAGGGGCATGACGCGAGTCAGGTGCAGGGTGTCGATGTGATCGTCACCTCGACGGCGGTGCAGGCCGACAACCCCGAGGTCGTGGCGGCGCGCGCCGCACAGATTCCAGTGGTCGCGCGAGCAATGATGCTGGCTGAGTTAATGCGCTTCAAGCAGGGGATTGCGGTTGCCGGGACGCATGGCAAGACCACGACCACCAGTCTGATCGCCAGTGTGCTATCGGAGGCTGGTGTCGATCCGACCTTCGTCATCGGCGGTAAGCTCTTGGCCGCCGAGGCCAATGCGCGTCTTGGTCAGGGTGAATATCTGGTGGCCGAGGCGGACGAATCGGACGCCTCATTCCTGCATCTGTCGCCGGTGATCGCGATCGTCACCAACATCGATCAGGATCACATGGAGACCTACGGCCACAGTGTCGAGCGTTTGCAGGCGGCCTTCATTGAATTCATTCATCGCTTGCCGTTCTGGGGCATGAGTTTCTTGTGTATTGATGACCCCGGTGTGGCTGCAATTCGCGCTCGGGTGACTCGCCCGGTCATGACTTACGGCCTCTCCGAGGGGGCGGGTATTCAGGCAATTGAGGTGCGGCCCGAGGCTGGCGGAATGCGTTTTACAGCGCTGCGCAATGGCAGTCGTTCAGCCATTGATATTCGCCTGAACCTGCCGGGTTTGCACAATGTACGCAACGCCTTGGCCGCTATCGGTGTGGCCTGGGAACTCAATCTGCCGGATGCGGCGGTGCAAAAGGCCCTGGCTGAATTCCATGGGGTGGGGCGGCGCTTCCAGCGTTATGGTGAGATTACTCTGCCGCAGGGCGGCCACTACACCCTAGTGGATGACTACGGCCATCATCCGGTGGAAATGGCGGCGACTCTGGCGGCTGCGCGTGGGGCCTTTCCGGGCCGGCGCATCGTGCTGGTCTTTCAACCGCATCGCTATACCCGCACCCGCGACTTATTTGAAGACTTTGTCGCGGTCTTGGCGCAGGCGGATAGTGTGCTGTTGACTGAGGTCTATGCGGCGGGAGAGGCGCCTGTGGTGGCGGCCGATGGTCGCAGCTTGGCGCGCGCCTTGCGTTTGCGGGGTCGCGAGCCGCTGTTCGTGCCGGAGGTGACTGAGGTAGATGCGGCCCTGGTGGGGCTGCTCAAGGCCGGCGATGTGGTGCTGACTATGGGGGCTGGGTCGATCGGGCAGCTGCCCGGTCGCTTGGCGGGGGCTGAAAGGTGATTGATCACACCCTCTCCAATCCAGATCTTCTGCGTGGCACCTTGCGCCACCGGGTGCCGTTGAGCCGCTATACGAGCTGGCGCGTGGGCGGCCCGGCTGAGCGTTTTTATGAGCCGGCTGACCTTGACGATTTGTGCGCCTTCCTGCGTCAGCTCCCGGCCGAAGAACCCGTCTTGTTTCTTGGTCTGGGGAGCAACTTGCTGGTGCGCGATGGCGGAGTGCGTGGCACGGTGGTTTTTTTGCATGGCTTGTTGTCCGAGTTGCGCGTTGCGGCCCGGGGCGATTTTCCGGAATGGTGTGCGCACTTACAGGCCGACGAGGCGGTGGTGTATGCCGAAGCTGGCGTCTCTAGCCCAAAATTGGCGCGTTTTGTTAGCGCTGAAGGTATGGAGGGCGCCGAGTTTCTGGCCGGTATCCCAGGTACGGTGGGCGGGGCCTTGGCCATGAATGCCGGTTGTCATGGACACGAGACCTGGGGCGCGGTGTTGCAGGTGCTGACGGTTGATCGTTCCGGGCATCTGCATACCCGTCCGCACGAGGCTTACGACATTGGTTATCGGCATGTGCGCTTCGTGGCGGGCGACGAGGAATGGTTTATCGCCGCCTGGTTCCATTTTCGCTGCAACCCCAACGCCGATGCCCGCGAGGCCGCTCGGGCCGAGACCCGGCGTCTGCTGGACCGGCGTGCTGAGACCCAGCCGCTTAATCTGCCCAATGCCGGTTCGGTATTTCGCAACCCAGACGGCGACTATGCGGCGCGCCTGATCGAGACCTGTGGGCTCAAGGCGGTACGGTTGGGGGATGCTCAGGTGTCTGAAAAGCATGCCAATTTCATCGTCAACCTGGGCAAAGCGCGGGCGGCAGACATTGAGTCCCTGATAGTTCAGGTGCAAGAGGTTGTGAAAGCGCAGACAGGAATCGAGTTGCAACGCGAAGTGCGTATTGTTGGAGAGGCCGTATGAAGGACACGATGCAAAGGCTGGGTAAAGTCGGCGTTTTGTTGGGAGGGGACTCGGCAGAGCGTGAGGTGTCGCTAAAGAGCGGCGCGGCTGTTTTGGCGGCCTTGCGGAGTCGGGGCGTGGATGCGCATCCCTATGACCCGGCCAGCGGGGGCTTGCAGGGCTTGGAAGCGGCCGGATTCGATCGCGTCTTTATCGCCCTGCACGGACGGGGCGGTGAGGATGGCCAGATGCAGGGCGCGTTGTCCTTGCTGAAGATTCCCTACACCGGCAGCGGCGTTTTGGCCTCGGCGTTGGCGATGGACAAGTGGCGCAGCAAGCTGATGTGGCAGGTGGCTGGCCTGCCGGTACCGGAATATGCCTTGCTGACCGGGGATAGTGACTTTGCGGCCATTGAACAACAACTGGGCCTGCCCATTTTCGTCAAGCCAGCCAATGAAGGTTCGAGTATCGGGATCACCAAGGTCAAGATCCCCGGAGCTTTGCAAGCGGCGTGGCGCAAGGCCGCACAGTATGACGACCTGGTCCTAGCTGAGCGTGAGCTCGCGGGTGGCGAATTCACCGTGGGTATTTTGGCGGGTCGTGCCCTACCAGTCATTCGTATTGTGCCGGCGACCGAGTTCTACGACTACGAGGCCAAGTATCTGCGCGACGACACGCGCTATCTGGTGCCGAGCGGTTTGCCCACGGCGCTGGAGGTCGAGATGCAGCAATTGGCGCAACGCGCCTTTGCGGTACTGGGTTGTCGGGGGTGGGGTAGGGTGGACATCCTGCTCGATGCGAATCAGCGCCCTTATGTGCTGGAGATCAACACCTCGCCGGGGATGACTGATCACAGTCTGGTACCCATGGCGGCCCGCGCCAGCGGCATTGAGTTTGCCGACCTGTGTCTGCAAGTGCTGGCTTTGGCTAATGAGGAGGTGGCGGATGTGGCATAGCGCGACGCATCACCTAACTCATAACGCGCCACTCATGAATCGTCTGGCGCTGGGCATTTTTCTGCTGACGCTGGCTTTTGCCTTGGGTTATGGCGCGGTGGTGGTGTATCAGCGCAGCCTGCCGGTCCAGCGGATAGAGATTCGTGGTGCGCAACAGACGCAGACTATTGCCGGGGTGCGCGGCGCGGTGAAGCAGTTGCATGGCAGCTTTTTGAGCCTGGACATGATGGCTGTCAAACACGAATTCGAATTGATGCCTTGGGTCTATCGGGCCCAGGCCCAGCGCATCTGGCCAGGGCGTATTCGGGTAACCCTCGAAGAGCGCACTCCGTTAGCGGCCTGGAACGAGCGTGACACCCTGAGCGTGCAGGGCGAGGTTTACCCGGCACAGCCGGCCCCCGAATTGCCCAGAGTTGAGGCGCCCGATGGCATGGAGGGTGCGGTGGCCCGGCGCCATGCGGAATTTGCAGCCCTTCTGGCACCCAAGGGCTGGACGATCACGCGGATCCGGGTCGATCAACGCAGTGCCTGGCAGCTCGGGCTCAATGACGGAATGGTGATCGATTTGGGGCAGGAACAGTTGCGTGAGCGGCTCCAACGCTTCATTCAGTTTTATTCGGCCGCGGCCCAGGTTGCGGGTTCGATTGCGCATGTGGATATGCGGTATCCGAATGGATTTTCAGTTCGCCTTGGGTCGTCAGCTGCAAAGCTACCGAACAAGTCATCAGCAAAGGCACATACATGAGTTTTTCGAATATCAGCAAGATGCGCGAGAACAAGGATCTGATCGTTGGGCTGGATATTGGCACCTCGAAGATTGTGGTGCTGGTCGCCGAAGCTACGGACGAGGGCAGTTTTAACATTATTGGCATGAGCGCCACCAGCTCACGCGGCCTCAAGAAGGGCGTGGTCGTTAGCATCGAAGACACTGTGGCGGCGGTCCAGCGTGCCCTGCAGGATGCCGAGCTGATGGCCAACTGCAAGATACGCGAGGTTTATGCGGGCATTTCGGGCAGTCATGTGCGTTCACTCAATTCGCATGGCATGGTGCCGCTGCGCGACCGTGAAGTCGCCAAAGCCGATGTCGATCGTGTCATGGAGACGGCGCGTGCGGTCAATATCTCGACTGACCAGCAGGTGCTCCATGTGGAGCCGCAAGAGTTCATTATCGACGGCCAAGGCGATGTGCGTGATCCCTTGGGCATGAGTGGGGTGCGCCTAGAGGTGAAGATTCACATTGTGACCGGGGCCGTGTCGGCCGCACAGAATCTGGAGAAGTGCGTACGGCGTTGTGGCGTCGAATTGTCCGATCTCATCCTGCAGCCGTTGGCCTCCAGCCTGGCCTTGCTTAACGAGGACGAGAAGGATCTGGGTGTGGCCTTGATCGACATCGGCGGCGGAACCACGGATGTGGCGGTTTTTACCCACGGTGCGCTTCAACATACGGCAGTCCTACCGATTGCCGGGGATCAGATTACTAACGATATCGCCATGGCGCTGCGTACCCCGACTCGGGAGGCCGAGGAATTGAAGATTCGTCATGGCATCGCCCTGCGCGGACTGGCCGATTCACGCGAGATCATTGAAGTCCCCGGTATCGGAGACCGCCCGCCGAGCCAGCTCTCCCGGCCTTTGTTGGCAGAGGTAATCGAACTGCGCGTGGAAGAATTGTTCGGCATGATCAAAGCAGAGCTGACGCGATCCGGCTTTCTCGAGCAGATCTCGTCGGGCATCGTCTTGACCGGTGGCAGCAGTTTGTTGCCGGGCATGGTTGAGTTGGCCGAGGAAGTATTTCATGTGCCGGTGCGGGTGGGGGTTCCCAACTATGCGGGGGGGCTCTCCGAGCGGGTTCGCAATCCGCGTTATGCCACCAGTGTGGGGCTACTAATCGCGGGCCTGGAGCAGCGTGATCCGGCGGAAAAGGGGATGTTTCTGGGTGAGGGAGGGGTTGCCGCTCTCGCAGATCGGATGAAGCAATGGTTCAAGGATACTTTTTAAGGGGGTGCAGCGATGCACCCTGGGAGATGGATCAGCAATGATCCGGATGTCATGAGCGGGCCGGCGGGCCTTTTGTAAGACAACGAGCGTGCAAAGGAGCAAGACCATGTTATTCGAATTGGAAGAGACTCAAACTCAGGATGCGGTGATCAAGGTCATCGGTGTAGGTGGTTGCGGCGGGAACGCCATCGACCACATGATCGGGAAAGGCATGGGCGGCGTGGAGTTTATCTCCGTCAACACCGATGCTCAGGCCTTGCGCCGCAACCGTGCTCCGACCCAATTACAGATCGGCAACAGCATCACCAAGGGATTGGGTGCTGGCGCAAAACCGGAGGTTGGCCGCGAATCGGCCTTGGAAGATCGTGAGCGCATCGTCGAGATGATTGATGGCGCCGATATGCTCTTCATCGCTGCCGGCATGGGGGGAGGTACCGGTACCGGTGCGGCCCCGGTGGTCGCTGAGGTGGCCAAGGAGTTGGGCATCCTGACGGTTGCGGTGGTGACCAAGCCATTTCAGTTTGAAGGCAAACGCATGCGTGCAGCCGAGCAAGGTCTCAAGGCCCTGTCTGAACATGTTGATAGCCTGATTATTATCCCCAACGAAAAACTGATGGAAGTATTGGGTGCAAAGACCAAGCTCACGGATGCCTTTACCGCCTCCAACGATGTGCTGCATAGCGCTGTGGGCGGTATTGCCGAGATCATTGCCAATCCCGGCATGATCAATGTGGACTTCGCCGATGTGCGTACGGTAATGAGCGAGATGGGTATGGCCATGATGGGTTCCGCCCTTGCCAGCGGAGAGGATAGAGCCCGTGTCGCGGCTCAGGCGGCGGTCAATAGCCCGCTACTGGAAAGCGTCGATCTCAAGGGCGCGCGCGGCGTGTTGGTTAACATTACGGCCAACGACAGCTTGACCTTGGAGGAGTACTACGAGGTGATGAACACGATCCAGGAGTTCACTGCCGAAGAGGCGACGGTGATCGTCGGTACCGTGTTGGACGAGGCGATGGGCGAGAGCATCCGTGTGACCATGGTCGCGACGGGTTTGGCTAATCAAGGCCATGGAGCACAAACCAAACCCGTCCAAAAACCCGTCCAGATCCGCATGGTGAAGACCGGGACCGATCCGAGGCCGTTGTATGGCGATTCGGCGATAGGCGACATGGACGGCTCATCGGAGGGTAGCACGGTGCGGATAAACCCGAGCCGGGTACAGTCAGTCAGCATGGAGCCCCTGGGCACCGGGACTACGGCACCTCTGGACATCTTTGACATCCCGCCCTTCCTACGCATTCGTCAGGCGGACTGATCGACCCCGGTCGTCGGTTTGTACGCGTTGTCTGGAAGTGCCTTCTGTGTCGTGCCGCCGCACGGCACAGAATCTTGCCTTTGAGCCGTTGATAGCGCGCTGCGCTTCAGGAATACAATGCCGCCATGATCGCGCAACATACCTTACGAACCTCGGTTCATACCCGGGGGGTTGGTTTGCATGGGGGCCGCAAGGTTAATCTGACCCTGCGCCCGGCACCGGCCAACACCGGGCTTATCTTCAGGCGAGTGGATCTTCCTGAAAAGCCCGAATTCCGCGTCGAACCGCATCGCGTGACCGATACACGCATGTGTTCCGCGCTGGAGGCGAACGGAGCCAAGGTTGCTACGGTGGAGCATCTGATGTCGGCGTTGGCCGGGTTGGCCGTCGACAATCTGTTGATCGAATTGGATGGCCCTGAAGTTCCGATTATGGATGGGTCGGCCGCGCCCTTTGTGTATCTGATTCAGGGGGTTGGACTGGAGGCGCAAAACGCGCCACGACGGTATATGCGCGTCTTGCGTACCGTGCGGGTAGCAGAGGGCGATAAGTGGGCCGAGTTTCGTCCCTACGAAGGCTACCGGCTGAATTTTCACATCGACTTTGATCACCCGGCCCTGCAACAGTCGGGCAATACCCTGCATATGAATTTTTCTCGGGCTGAGTACATCCGCGAGATCAGTCGCGCCCGCACTTTTGGTTTTATGCGCGATGTCGAATACCTGCGTGCCCATGGGCTGGCCCTGGGAGGAACGCTCGACAACGCCATCGTGATGGATGAGCTTAGTGTCCTTAATACCGAAGGCCTGCGTTACGCGGACGAGTTTGTGAAACACAAGGTACTCGATGCGCTAGGTGATCTATACCTTTCTGGCCATCCGCTCCTGGCCGAGTTTGACGCCTACAAGTCCGGGCATGGTCTTAACAATCAGCTGCTGTGTGCCCTCATTGATCAACCCGAGGCCTGGGAATGGGCCAGTTTTGCCGAACGGGGCGCGGTACCCGAGGCCGTACAGGCGGGAGCGGCAACAGCGGCGGTCATCTGACGGGTGCCATACCCCATTCGGCAACGCCCTCGGGCAAGTGAATGGCTGCGAATCCCTTCTGCTTGAGCAAATCGACGGCATCCTTCGCCATCAGGCAATACGGTCCACGGCAGTAGGCCACGATGGTCTTGTCTTTGGGCAATTCAGAAAGCCGCAATCTCAGCTGGTCAATGGGCAGCGACTGCGCATAAGGCAGATGCGCCGCCGCAAATTCGGGCGAGGGCCGGACATCGAGCACGATAACCTCGCCCTGCCTAGCGGCTTTGACCAGGGCGTCGCGATCCTTCGGGGTCAATTCTTTGGGTGCGTTGGTGATCTGGGCCAGCGCCATCTTCAACTCAACTAGCCGGTCTTCCGCCAAGGAGCGGATGGCGACCCAAAATTCTGCGACCTCGCGGTTGGCGATGCGGTAGTAAATATTCTTACCGCTACGCTCGGTCTCGACCAGGTGGGCGGAGCGCAACTCCCGCAAATGAGCACTAGCCAGCTTCATACTGATGGCCGACTCCTTGGCCAGAGTCTCGACCGTTTTCTCGCCCTGACACAACAGTTCAATCAACTCGAGTCGTTTTGCACTGGAGGTGGCCTTGCCAATGCGGGCAACCTGCTCATAGAGAATGTCTTTGGCGCGGCGGACAGTACTTTTTTGCGAAGTCATGGCCCGAATCTTAACGGATGCTTGACAGAGGTAGGGAATGATCTATAAATTAATCCAACAATCGTTAGATTGTTAATTTATTAAAGGAGAAGCCCATGTTAAAGCCACTCGTTCTTTCTGCCGCGCTGTTCTGCAGCGCCGCCACCTTCGCCGCCTCGGCCCTGAGCGTTCCCGGGGCCCTTGATGCCGCCGGCAATAAGGTGCTGACCATCATCAACAAGGAGCCCCCGGGCCAGCGCTGCAATAACAACACCCAGGTTGCTGTCGAGGTGGCCAATGTTTATCGCGTACCGATTCGCATCGTGCCGGCGAGCCTGGCCGCGGGCCTGCCGGCACCGGCCGTGTTCTATGGCGATAAACTGATTGCCGCCGACGGCAAGGACCACAACGGCATGTCGAGCTACCAGATGGTGGCGGATGTGATGGAGTTCGAGAATGCGCCGAAATTCGCCAAGACCGGCCTGATTTACCAGGAGAAGGTGCGCAAGGACTACGACGCGCTTAAGGCCGTCATTAAGAGTGGAGGCAAGTAACCATGGCAAAAAACCTGTTTATTCTGAACGATCCCCCCTACGGCACCGAGCGCAGCTATAACGCCTTGCGCCTGGCGCGTAAGTTGCTCGAAAGCCAGGAGGAGGTTCGCGTTTTCCTTATGGGCGATGCGGCTGCCTGTGCTGCCGCCGGCCAGAAAGTGCCTCAGGGTTACTACAACATTGGCGACATGCTCGCTGCGGTGATCCGCCGCAAAGGCGATGTGGCGGTCTGTGGCACCTGCATGGACGCACGCGGTATGGCCGAAGAGCGTCTGGTGCCGGGGGCGGGGCGGGGCACGATGGAGATCCTGACTGAATGGACCGAGTGGGCTGACAAGACCCTCGTTTTCTAACATCCCTACAACACCACGAGGAGATATCGATGTTTTTCCGTCAATTGGCCACCCAGCAAGCCACCCTGTCCTATCTGTTCGGTTGCGGTTCATGCAATGTTGCCGTCGCCATAGACCCGGTGCTGGGCGATGAGCAATGGTTTATCGACGAGGCCGCGCGGCAGAATGTAAAGATCACTCACATCATTGACACCCATGTCCACGCCGACCATTACTCGGGCGGCCGGACTCTGGCAGAGCAATGTGGCGGCCTCTATTGTCTGCACGAGTCTAATAGCGGCCGGGTAAGCTTTGGCTTCGAGCCGCTCAAGGACGGCCAGCGCATCGAGGTGGGCAATGTCTTTCTGGATGTGCTGCACACGCCCGGCCACACGCCAGACTCCATTTGCCTTCTGGTCACTGACAAGCGGCGCATGGGCGAGGCCGCGCCCGAGCCCTGGTTTGTGGTTACCGGTGATACCCTGTTTGTCGGCGCCATTGGTCGCCCTGACCTGGCCGGCAAGGAGAGGGAAATGGCCGGGCAGATCTGGGATAGCGTGCATGCCAAGTTACTAAGCCTGCCCAACGAGATTGAGGTCTACGCCGGTCATGTTGCCGGTAGCGTCTGCGGTGCTGGCATTTCCGGTAAGCCGGCCTCGACCATTGGCTTCGAGAAAAAATGGAACCCCATGCTCAGACTGGATCGGGAGGCCTTTGTCGCGGCCCTGACCCAGGAGATTCCGCCCCGTCCGGCCGAGATGGACCGCATGGTGAAGGCTAACTTGGGCAACCCCGCATGAACCTGGTCGAAGACATCCAACACGGGATACGGCCCAACCTCAGTCAGTTTCTCCATCAGCTATTTCAGGTGCTGCTGGTTGGCATGACGATCGGCATGACGCGGACCGTTGTGCCTGCCTTGGCTGAAAGTGAGTTCGGTGTGCCCAAAGGCAGCTTTGCCCTGCTGGTGTCCTTCGTCGTCGGGTTTGGCTTTGTCAAAGGCGCGCTCAACTTTGTGGCTGGACGGCTAGCCGAGTCCTGGGGCCGCCGCCGCGTGCTACTGCTGGGCTGGGTGACGGCCATCCCGATTCCTTTGCTGATCTACTTCGCGCCCTCGTGGGACTGGGTCGTGGTGGCCACGCTACTGCTCGGCGTGAACCAAGGCTTTACCTGGTCGATGACGCAGACCGCCAAGCTTGATCTCACGCGTCCCGATCAGCGTGGTCTGACCATCGGCTTCAACGAGTTCGCTGGCTATATCGGTGTGGCTATCGCGGGCATTGTCACGGGATATTTAGCGGCCGAGCTTGGGCCGCGCTCTGGGTTGCTCTGGTTCGGCCTTGTGGTCATTGGATTAGCGACACTGACCACGGCTTTGTTCGTCAAGGATACTTTGCCTTGGGCTAGGAAAGAAAAGCCCATGGCGGCAGCCAGCGGTGCGACGCTGCATCCGCGCTACCCCGCCGGCGTCTCGGCAAAACCGACAACACGCGAAATCTTTACGCTGGTCAGTTGGCGTGACCGTCGCTTCTTCGCCCTTTGCCAGGCGGGCCTGGTCGAGAAATTTGTGGATGCCCTGATCTGGGTGTTCTATCCGGTGTTCCTCTACTCGAAAGGGGTGTCGCTGCCTGGCATCGGCTGGATTGTCAGTGTCTATGGCTTTACCTGGGGGGGCGCCCAGCTCATCAGCGGCCGTTTGTCTGACCACTGGGGCCGACAGAAGCTCAATGTCGCGGGTATGTGGATCTGTGGTTCTGGCGTCGCAATGATGCTGCTTGGTGAGGGAACGATTTGGTGGTCGGTCAGCGCGGCTGTGTCGGGACTCGGCATGGCCATGCTCTACCCGAATCTCTCGGCCGCCGTTGCTGACATTTCGCCGCCGCACTGGCGTGCCTCGGCCATTGGCACCTACCGCTTCTGGCGCGACCTTGGCTACGGCATCGGTGCGCTGGGCCTCGGTCTTGCCGCGGCCACGACGCAATCAGTCGAAGGGGCCTTCTGGTTCGTTGCCGCCGCAATGGCCATGTCTGGGCTGGGGCTGGCGATACTTGGCGAGGAAACCCATCCGCGCTTGAATCCGGCCGCAGCGGTCGACCTGCGGAAAGTCGGCGCTGCCCAAACTGCAAAGACACCGGAAGCGCCGGTTATCACGCAGGAGCACCCGGGAGAGCGCCGCTAATGTTGCCACGGTCGCCGGGCTCCGTAATAGGCTCAACTAGGGAGCGAAGCGGGAATAAGCACAGCGCGGCATTGACGACCGCGTATCGGGCCAGGTGGCTTTTTACAGATCGGAAATAACATGAAATTCAATCCATTGCGATTTCAATCAGCGTTGGCGGCCGGGGGCCTTGCCTTGATGCCGTTCGTGTTAATGCAATTTACCTTCCTGCGGCAAGGAAAACTCATCAGTCTGGATGACCTCTCCGGGCGCTACGACCTCGCGACATTTTTCCTGCTGGCCGTGATGCTCGTCAGCACGGTGTTGCACTTTTATCTGATCGCCAAGATGACGCGGGAGCTCATTCAATGGCGCCGCTCGGGTACCGACATGCGCGATTTCCTGGCCGATCCCGCTATCAATGTCGCTATCTTTTCGCCCGTCGTGGCGCTGGGCATGACGGTCAATGTCATCCTTGGTCCGGTGGCGTTTTTCTTCCCGAGGTTCTCCGAGCAGGTTCCGGCCTTGCTCAGTTACGGGGTCTATCCCTTCGCTTTGTTGTTTCTGGTGCTGGGTTACATCTCGGTCGCGGTAGGCCGGACCTGGCTGTTCCGCGATGGCAAGGCCGTGGCCTTCAACTATAACTGGCTGCTCGATGTTTTCGCCTGGGGCATGGTGGCACTGGCTGGTGCCGGCGTCACGATGACGGCCACCGATCCGCAGGTCACGGCCATCGGCAGCGTGCTGACGCTTTGCGCCATCAGCATCGGCCTGTTCATCTACGGCATCAAGGGGATGTACCTGATCCTCGCCCAGATGACCCATGGCAATACCCCTGCCGAGCCATTGAAGCCCGCGCATTTCATTGTCGTGCCGATCAACTGCCTGTTCGCTATCTCGATTTACAAGATCGCTGGCTACACCAAGCTGACGCTGGGCATCGACATCACTTCGCTGGCCTTCGCTTCGGTAGTGATCCTGTTCGCCTTGTCGCTGTTCTGGATTCTCTTGTGCGCGATGGCTTTTCGCGACTGGTTCGTGCACCAGTTTCCGAAACCCGAGTTTTATCCGGCCCAATGGGGGCTTGTGTGCGTGCTGGTGGGCCTCGAAGTACTGGCGATCTACAGCCATGTCAGCTATTACCCGTCGCTGCTATTGCTCGGTTTTTCCTACCTCAGCATCGCCGTTGCCGCCATCATCTATGGCTTCGTGTTTCTGAAATTCAGTGGCGTAATCAAGCCGGTGTCGGCTTGAGGCCATCGTTTATAGTGCATTGTCTATAGGCGCGCTCGCTGCGCGCTTACCTTTTCCAGCGTGGCTTTGAAGTCGGCGAGGCGGGCGCGTTCCTGAGCGACGACGGCGGCGGGGGCGCGATCGACAAAGCCGGCGTTGCCGAGCTTGCCTTCACACTTTTGGACCTCACCCGACAAGCGGGCGATCTCTTTATCTAGACGGCTGATTTCGGCATCGCGGTCGATTTCGACCTTGAGCATCAGGCGGTAATTGCCGACCACCTCGACCGGGGCATCGGCATCCGTGGGCAGGTGCGCGACGGCGACGACGCTTTCGAGGCGCGCCAGCGATTGCAGATAAGGCGCGTAGGCCATGACGGTGGCATCGCCTTCGATAACCAGCGGTACTTTTTGGCCAGGCGGAAGACCCATGCTGCTGCGCAGGGCGCGACAGGCGTTGGCGAGTAACTTGAATTGGTCGAGCGCATGGGCGTCAGCAGTGTCGCCGGCGTGCGGGAAACTGGCGCGCATGAGGGTGTCCGCGTCGGTTAGGCCAGTTTGTACGGCGCGCACCGCTTGCCAGAGTTCTTCGGTGATAAAGGGAATCAGCGGGTGCGCGGCGCGCAGGGTGGATTCCAGCACTTCCAGCAGGATGCGACGGGTGTTTGCCGCTGTCGCGCCGCCTTGGGCGATCTGCACCTTGGCGAGCTCCAGATACCAGTCGCAATATTCGTCCCAGACGAACTCATAGACGGCGCGGGCAACTTGGTCGAAGCGGTAGTGCGCGTAGCCTTCGTGAATCTGCGTCAGCATTTGCTGCTGGCGGGCGACGATCCAGCGGTCGGCAAAGCTTGGTTCACAGGCAGCGGTGGCAATCTCCTGCCCTTCAACATTCATCAGCACGAAGCGGGCGGCGTTCCACAGTTTGTTGCAAAAATTGCGATAGCCGTCGCAGCGTTGCAGGTCAAATTTGATGTCACGGCCGTGCGTGGCAAGGCTGGCGAAGGTGAAGCGCAGGGCGTCGGTGCCGAAGCTGGCAATCCCATCGGGAAATTCTTTTTTCGTGGCCTTGGCGATGGCTTCGGCTTGCTTGGGGTTCATCAGGCCGGTGGTGCGCTTGGCAACAAGGTCGTCCAGTGCGATGCCGTCGATGAGATCAATGGGATCGAGCACATTGCCCTTGGATTTAGACATTTTGTTGCCGTGGCCGTCGCGTACCAGGCCGGTGACATAGACCTCCTTGAACGGCACCTGATCGGTAAAGTGCAGGGTCAACATGACCATGCGGGCTACCCAGAAGAAGAGGATGTCAAAGCCGGTGACCAGCACCGCAGTGGGCAGGTAGTGTTTGAGCGCCCAGGTATCTTGCGGCCAGCCGAGGGTGGAAAACGGCCACAACGCGCTGGAAAACCAGGTGTCGAGCACATCCTAGTCGCGGCTAAGGCTACGGCCAGCGGCCTGCTTTTGCGCCTCGGCTTCGGTGCGGGCGACATAAATGTTGCCGTCTGCATCGAACCAGGCCGGGATGCGGAGGCCCCACAAGAGTTGGCGCGAGAAGCACCAGTCTTGAATATAGCCTAGCCATTGACGATAGGTCGTGGTCCAGTTTTCCGGTACAAACTTGAGTTGGCCGTTGTCCACGACCTCCAGTCCGCGTTTGGCCAGGCCTTCCATGCTCATAAACCATTGGTCGGTGAGGAAGGGTTCGATCACGGCCTGGGTGCGGTCGCCGCGCGGGATCATCAGTTTGTGCGGCTTGGCGGAGATCAGTAGGCCCTGCGCCTGGAGCGCATCGAGGATTTTCTGGCGCGCAGCGTAGCGGTCCATGCCCTGGTATTCGGTCGGGCCCAGATCGTTGATCTTGGCATCCAGCGTGAAGATGTTGATCGGCACCAGATGATGGCGCTGACCGACCTGCCAGTCGTTGAAGTCGTGGGCTGGAGTGATCTTGACCACGCCGGTGCCAAATTCGCGCTCGACATAGGTATCGGCGATGATGGGGATGCTGCGTTCGGCAATCGGTAGGCGCACGCTTTGGCCGATGAGGTGTTGATAGCGCTCGTCGTCGGGTTGCACGGCCACGGCGCAGTCGCCCAGCAGGGTCTCCGGGCGGGTGGTGGCGACGCACAGATGACCTGCGCCCGATTCCAGTGGGTAAGCAATTTCCCACAGAAAGCCCTCTTCTTCGGTGCTAATTACTTCCAGATCGGATACGGCGGTTTGCAGCACTGGGTCCCAGTTCACTAAGCGTTTGCCGCGATAGATCAGGCCCTCGTTGTAGAGGCGCACAAAGACCTCGGTGACGGCCTCCGACAAACCGGCATCCATGGTGAAGCGCTCGCGTTCCCACGCCGGGCTGGTGCCCAGGCGCCGCATCTGGCGGGTGATGGTAGAGCCGGAGTGCTCCTTCCAATCCCAGACTTTTTCGAGAAACTTTTCGCGCCCCAGGTCATGCCGGGAGATGCCTTGGGCATCGAGCTGGCGTTCGACGACGATTTGCGTGGCAATGCCCGCGTGGTCGGTGCCTGGCTGCCACAGGGTGTTGTCGCCTTGCATCCGGTGATAGCGGGTGAGCGCATCCATCAGCGTGTGCTGGACGGCGTGGCCCATGTGGAGCGTGCCGGTCACATTGGGGGGCGGTAGCAGGATGCAGTATGGGTCAGCGCCTTCCGCACGGCCCATCTGGAAATGGCCAGCCGATTCCCAGCGCGGGTACCAGTGTTGCTCGATGGCGTGGGGGTCGAAAGATTTGGCAAGTTCCATGGGTGGCGGGCGTTGAGGTTGGATTCAGTGGGGCAAAATTATAACGGGGCCGATGGAGCCGATGGGGCTGATCAGGCGACCGGGGCGAGATCGTGGTTTTCGATCGGGTAGCCGAGGGATTGGTAATGGCGATAGCGTTCGCGTGCCTTTGCGCGGTCGGCTCCGTCGCGTGTGACTATCTCGATCAGACGATCAAAGCGCGCCAGACAGACCGGGGGTGCGGCCGTCAGGTTAATGAGCAGGTCGCAACGCGCCAAGGAGTCAGGCTGCGTGCCGATCAGGACTGGCGTTTCAGGGGCGTTGGCATCTTCGCACAGGGTGTGCGGTACAAAGCTGAGGGGCTCGGCGCACCACAGTTGCTGATCGATCTGCGTCGCTCGGGCGGCATCATCGGTATAGATCAGACAATGAAGGCCTTGCTGGCGAGCCTTGCCGATCAGGCGATGGGTCAAATTCAGCGGGTCGTCGGCGTTGAAGTAGAACGAGATGCGCGTCATTGAGGAGTCGGGTTGGCGATCAGAATGGGGATGGGAAATTAACTGCCAAGTTAAAAGGCCCTGTGGCCCGGAAGGGGCAACAGGGCCTTTCTGTCCAACAGCTGCTGGAGCTTAGTAGCGCGAAGCGGCTTTTAGGCAGCGACCGGTTTGACGGTAACGGTCCGACGCTTCAGCGCGCCCTTGATGGCGAACTCGACAATACCGTCAATCTTGGCGAACAGGGTGTGATCCTTGCCCATACCGACATTGGTGCCGGGGTGAAACTCGGTGCCACGCTGGCGGACGAGGATGTTGCCGGCCGGAACAAATTGGCCGCCGTAGCGCTTGACGCCCAGCATCTTCGGGTTTGAATCGCGGCCGTTGCGGGAACTACCGCCTGCTTTTTTATGTGCCATGGTGCTGTACTCCTGAGATTAAACCGTGATGCCGTCGATACGGATTTCGGTGTAGTTCTGACGATGCCCCTGGGTCTTGCGATAGTGCTTGCGGCGGCGCATCTTGAAAATGATGACTTTCTGGCCACGGCCGTGGGAAAGGACGGTCGCCTTGACCACGGCACCCGCCACCGTCGGTGCGCCGACGCTGATCTTGTCGCCATCGGAAACCATCAGGACATCCTGGATTTCAACTTCGCTACCCACCTCAACCGGCAGGCTTTCAATCTTGAGTTTGCCGCCAGCAGCAACCTTGTATTGCTTGCCGCCGGTACGAATAACCGCGTACATGTTCAGCTCCTACAAATCAGGTCGTCACGGAGTTCCCGTAACGGAAACGGCGAATTGTACGCAAAGAGTCCCGAGAGCGCAAATGGGATTGCTTTGGGGCGTTACGGGCCTCGGAATCGTGCGGGTGGATGGCTTCGGTTAGGATGGCGGCTTGCGAATGTGGGAGTGAAGCATGCAATTGGCAAGCCTGTGGCGCCGTTTGGCGTCAATGTTTTACGATGCGTTGCTGTTGATGGCCTGGCTATTCGTGGCAGGTTTCATGGTGGTTGGCCTCATTCCGGGGGCCGTGGGCGAGCGTAGCGCCCTGGTTCAGATGGGTTTTCAGACCTACTTGGTTATGGTGGCCGGCGGGTACTTTGTACTCTTTTGGGTGCGCGGCGGGCAGACGCTGGCCATGAAGACTTGGCATATCCGTGTCGTGACGCGTGAGGGTGCGGCGCTGTCTTGGCGGCGGGCTTGGCTTCGGTATTTTTGGGCGCTGGCCACACTAGGCTTGGGCATCGCTTGGGCTCTTGTTGATCGCGAGCGTCAGTTTCTCCATGATCATCTGGCGGGAACCCGAGTGGTGAAGGTCGAGCCGCGCTCGTGATTCAGGCTGTTTGTAAGCGTTGGCCTAGCGCTGCCTTGGTTATCAGGTGCGTTCAACCCGGAACAGGGCAATGAGCCCGGCTAAGCCAAAGGCCAGTAGGGGGAGCGAGGCCGCCATGGCGGGCGTACCGTCCTTAAGTAGGGCCAGATCTCCAGAGGCCTTGCCAATCAGGTGAAAGGCAAGGCCGATACCGAGCCCCAGCATTAATTTTCCGCCGATCTTGCCGCTCCGTGCTTGGTAATAGGCAAACGGCAGGCTAATCAACAGCATGACCATGGGGGACAAGGGATAAATCAGCTTTTTCCAGAGGGCGAGTTCGTAGCGTGACGCTTGCTGTCGGTTGGCATGGAGGTGGTGGATGTACTCGTAGAGGGCGCGGATCGACATATGCTCGGGCTTGACCATCAGCATGGTGAGGAGATCTGGGCCAACCTTGGAAGGCCAGGGTTGGGTGACGAAGGGGGTGAGCTGCGGCCCTTGGGGAGTGAAATGAAGGCTGCGTCCATCTTCAAGCCGCCAGGCGCCTTGCGTGTCCCAGTGCCCTCGTGCGGCTTCGGTGATGCTCAGGAGCTGAGTCTGGTCATTGACGCTATAGAGGCGCACGCCGCGTAAGGTGGCATCGGGCAAAATTTGCCGGACATTGAGAAAGGTCTGCCCATCCTTGGCCCACAGGCCGCTACGGAAGGTTTGCGTTTGGACGCGTTGCGCGCCTTGGTTTTTGACGCGCTCGGCCATGCGCTCGCTCTGCCGGATCTATTGGGCAGACTTTTGGTTGTGATTTTATACTGATATTTGGATTATTTGAAAGCTTTGCCATTATTTGCTCTTTGGTAAGTGGATTTTCTTTTACTATTGATTTGGGTATTTCTCTTGGAATTTCTTTTTTCATCTCCTTTATCATTTCTTCTATCACAACTGGTTCGTCTGATGATATAGTCATGGTTTCTGCTCTCTCTACGCTTACCATTACCTTTTCAAATCGCGGTATCTGTACTGGGTTTTGCATTGGACTTATTATTGATGATTTTATTTCTATTGAAGCTGATTCTTCTTTCATAACTGATGCTACCGCAGCGAAGCCTTTTTTGCCAATCTTTTCTGCTTTATTTACCTTTGTTGTACTCTGCTCTGCAGTGTGTCGTGGCTTCATATGGAGATAATAAGTTGATTTCAAACCTTTCTTCCATGCAGTAGTATAGATATCCATAGTTTCATCAATATCTCTGGTTTCGAGATACATATTTCGTGAAAGTGCCTGATCTACCCATTTTTGTGCACGAGCGGCGACTTCTATATATGCATAAGGAGAAGTAGTGAAAGCGGTTTTATAAATATCTTTTGTATGCTGTGGTATCTGAGGAATTGCGGAAATATCTCCCTGATTTTCTATAATTGCTTCGCGTACTTTTTCCCAAATCCCCATATTCTTTAAATCTTTTACTAGATTGTGATTGATGTCCATGTATTTTCCAGAAATCTTATTTCGAGAAAATACCTGTGCAAAACGAGCATCGATGCCAGGAGTAGTTCCTACTACAAGTCCGATATTTGCATTTGGCGCTACTGCCATAAGAGTAGCGTTGCGCATACCCTTTCTGACCTTTTGACGTAACATTTCCCAATTGAGTCCTCTATGCTTACTTTGACTATCTACAGTAACTGCCATACCTCGTGCATCACCGAGTTTCTTCACAGTATCTATCGGCACATGACCCTTTGACCACTCAGAGCCTGCAAAATTTGCATATGATCCTCTTTCCTGTGCTAGATTTGCGCTTTCATCGATTGCCATATAGCTGATGAATTCGAATATTCTATCGGCGAAGTCCCATGCATGCTCGCTGTCATATGCCATACCGAGCTGTTCTATGGTATCTGCAAAACCCATAACGCCAAGCCCCATTGCGCGATTCTCTTTGTCTGACTTTGTTGCTTCTGGTATTGGCAATTCGTTTATATCTATAAGATTATCAAGTTGACGCACAGCAAGTCTTATACTTTCTTCAAGTCTTCCCCAGTGTATTTCTTTATTTTTTATATGAGCAGAAAGATTGAGTGATGCGAGATTACATACTGCTATATTGTCCTTATCCTGTGGAAGACATATCTCGGTGCAAAGATTCGACATATGAATGGTGCCGGTATTATTGTTCAGAGCGCGGAGATTTATAGTATCTTTCCAAACAAGCCATGGATGAGAGGTGGATTGCAATGATGTGAGTATCTGTCTATACTGCTCTTTTGCTGGAACCTTTTTATGTATCTTCAGCTCACCCTTTTCCGCCTTATCTGCATAATAAGCATAACGAATAGAGAATTCTTTTCCGTAAAGCTCATTGAGATCGCGAGTTTCTGCCGGATCAAACATATACCAATCCTGCCCTGTTTCTACACGACGCATGAATTCATCCGAGAGAAATGCTGCGGTATTTGCCGTACGCATACGCATATAGTCGTCCCCTGCATTGTGTTTCCAATCAAGAAATTCAGGAAAATCTATATGCCAATTCTCCATATAGAAACAAAGTGCACCAACTTTTTTCCCACCGCGTTGCACAGCACGAATAGCGGTATCTAAGATTTTTGCAAATGGTGTTGGACCGCTCGATACACCACCAAAACTAGATTTCAAGGGTGATCCTGTAGCACGAAGCTTTGTTATGGATGCACCTATTCCTCCAGAACCTTTTGATAGAAGCAATACATCCGATACGGACTTTGCAATATGCCCCATATCGTCATGGATTTCTAGCAAATAGCAATTCGAGAGGCTTGGTCTTGTAGTACCTGCACCTAGATTACATGAACCTCCAGCAAT
>SXGU01107605.1_pt1 | contig 35448 bp, 26 predicted proteins | sample 3174531 | NCBI WGS metagenome assembly SXGU01 (sample SAMN11356863, study PRJNA531348) | freshwater metagenome | isolation source: freshwater sample F1-140 | place: China: Fuxian Lake, Yuxi | collected 2017-12-25 | reverse complement strand
GTCCGTGGCGTGAAGGGACGCGCCGCTCATCAGCACCGAATCCGCGCGCAGTCCGCGAAGCGTGCGGTTGACGTGCCCACGGAAGTGCACGCGCGCAACCGTTTCCTGTCCGGTGTAACAGCCCTTGTTGAATGAGATGGCGGCAAGATCCTCTCGGTCGAGCGCGGCCTCCTGAGCCAGCACGTTCTCGTCCATGTCCGCGCCATAGAGGGGACGCCCGGCTTCGACGCGAAGAATCTGCGCATCGTCGGCCGACAGTTCGTCGAGACCAGCGGCCTGGAGGACTGACACAATCGTATCGTGCGCGTCCGTCGGCGCAAAAATGTCGAATCCCACCACTCCCAGGTCGGGAACGCGGGCAACGAACCCGCCGCCCGACGGCAGTGCGATCTGGCCGTACAGCGGCAATGAATCGAGCGACTCGGCGGGCAGGTCCAGCGCCGCCGCTACGGCACGAGCGGCGGTCGGGCCAAAAACACCGACGGTGCCAAGTGCCGCCGTCACGTCGCGATACGTCGCGAGTCGCGGGTTCACATACTTGCGGATCATGGAGATGAACGCCGGCCCCGCCGCCGCTGACGTGTCAACCACGAATCGATCGTCGCGCGCGAAGATCCGAACGTCGGCCACGACCTTGCCCTTGTTAGTCAGCGCTGCAGCATAGAGCCCAAGGCCGGGTTTGAGCCGGCTGACATCGTTGGTGAAGATGCCATTGAGTGTCTCAACGGGTTTGGCGCCGGCAAACTCCATCCGCACGCGATCACTGCGTACCATGAACGCCGCGCCGGAGCGTGCTGCTGCATATGCGGCGGTCATTCCGCTGCTCCTGTGCTGCGCGCGGCCGTGTAGGCGGCGTCGAGTAGCTCGACCGGGTGGCGGGCACGGGCTCGGCTGCCGCTGCGGACGAGTCCCGCGCCGATATGCATCATGCACCCCGGATTTCCTGTGGCCACCACTTCCGCGCCGCTTGATGCGATCCCTGCAAGTTTCGGCGCGAGAATCTGTTGCGAAAGCGCCGGGTTGGAGAGGGAGTAGAGCCCCGCGCTCCCGCAACACTGCGTAGCGTCTGGCAGCTCGGTGGCCTCAATACCTCGTACGGCCCGCATCAGCCGAGCGGGTGGATCGTTGAGTCGCTGTCCGTGTTGCAAATGGCAGGGGAAATCCACTGCAACGCGCCCACCGCCAGGAAGTTCTGCCGGCACCGGGCCGGCCTCGGCGAGCAGTTCGCTCACGTCGCGCACACTTCGGGAGAACGCGTCCGCGCGATCCCGCCAGGCGGCGTCATCCGCGAGCAGGTGGCCGTATTCCTTCATTGAAGAACCGCATCCGGCCGAGTTGACGGCAAAGAAGTCAGCGCCCGATGCCTCGAATGCCGCAATGTTTCGTCGCGCGAGTTCGCGTGCAGTATCGCGGTCGCCCGCGTGCGCGTGGAGCGCGCCGCAGCAAACCTGTGCTGGCGCCGTGCGGAGCTGATAGCCGTTGAATGTGAGGACCCGTTCGGTCGCCCGGTTCACGGGCGCGAGCAGGCCCTCCATCACGCATCCGGTGAGAACGACGACGGGTGCACGTTTCACCGCGGGGCGTGCGGCGATCGAGGCCCGCGCGACCGGTGACGCCTGGGCCGCCGTTGACACATCGCGTCGCGTGGCCTCGAGGTTCGCCATGGCAATGCCGATTCTTCCCGGCACGCGAGCTAGCAGCTCGCTCAATCCGATCTCGCGCGTCAGGCGTGCCAGGCCGAATGCCAGCCGCGACAGCGTGGGGCGCGCGAAGACGAACAGCACCAAGCGGGCGATCAGCGGAAGCGGGCGCGTCTCGGCCAGGGTGGCGCGCGTCTCCTCGAGTAACTGTCCATACGGGACGCCCGACGGGCAGGCGGTCTCACATGCGCGGCAACCGAGGCACTGATCAAGGTGCGTTGCAACCGCAGTGTCGCCTGGGCTGAGCCGGCCGGCAGCCAGCCCTTTCATCAGCACGATGCGCCCGCGGGGCGAATCGTTTTCGTCGTCGAGCGTGAGGTAGGTGGGGCAGGCCTGCAGGCAGAACCCGCAGTGGACACACAGGTCGGCCCCGGCGAGCGGTTTTGGCGCCGTCATGCGCCCTCTCCCAACACACCAGGGTTCAGGATTCCGGCGGGATCGAACCGTTCCTTGATCCGCCGCGCGATCGAGCTGGCAAGCGCGTTGCCACCGAACTCGCGCGGGTGCGGGTCGAGCGCGCGAAACTTCGTCCACAAAGCCGGATCGGCGTCTGCGATGTCAAACCGGCTTGCCAACGACGCACGCGCAGCCGCCACAAGCGCGCGGTTGCCACCGAAGCGGACAAGAACTGAATCGGCGGGCACCCCGAGGGCAGCGGCCAGCCGCGTGTCCATTGGCTCGCATGCCAGCGGGACGATTTCGCCACGGCGAATCGCGTCGGCCCGATTCTCGCTTGTGCCACTGCCGCCGGTGAGGCACCACGTCTCATCAACGGGCGGGCGCGCGCGCAGGCGCAGGGTGACTTCCGTGAGCACGCCAAACGAGCCGAACGCCCCGATGCTGAGCCGCGTGAGATCGAAACCCGCCACGTTCTTGACCACGCGTCCGCCACCTCGCACTCGCACCCCGGTGCCGTCCACAAACTCCACACCGAGTGCGACGTCGCGGGGTCTGCCCAGCGCGCGCGCGGCGGGCCCGTTGGACGCTGTGGCGAACGTCGCTCCGATGGAGCCTGCGTCATCGCCCCACGGAAGCAGCGGACACCACTGCCCATGCGGCGCGGTCGCGGCGTCGAGTTCTGCCAGCGTCGTTCCAGCCCGGACAGTGAGGGTCAGGTCGGCCGGGACGTATTCCACCACCCCGGTAAGCGTCGAAAGATCAAGATCCGTTGCGCCATCCGAAATTCTCGCCGCGGGCGACGCTGCGCCGAGCCATCCACCTCGCCCGATGATTCGCAGAGGCGCGCGTCGCGCATGCGCGCCGCGCACGGCCGCCATGACGTCTTCCGTCGATGTGGCGCGAATCGCCGATGCAGCGCTCACGCCACTTCTCCGCGCTCAACACCCGGTGCACCGTGCCATTCCCGGCAGCGATGCACCGGAACGACCTTGCCCGGATTTGCACGCCGCGAGGGATCGAACGCATCACGCAGGCGGCACATGGCGTCGAGCGAATCCGGGTCAAGCAGCGAATCCATGTACTTGAGCTTGTCGAGCCCCACACCATGTTCGCCGGTGATTGTGCCACCCGAGCGGATGCAGAGTTCCATGATTTCCCTGCACGCGAGGTCCACCCGATTCGCCTCGTCAGGATCGTCAGCGTTGTACGGGATGTTGGGGTGAAGATTCCCGTCGCCGGCGTGAAACACATTGCAGATCCGAATGCGGTGGCGTTCGCCGATCGCCGTCATCTCGCGCAACACCGGTGCAAGTTTGGTGCGCGGCACCACCGCGTCCTGCACGCAGAGGTTCGGTGACACGCGGCCCATGGCGCCAAAGGCCTTCTTGCGGCCCTGCCAGAGCCGAGCCCGGTCCGCCGCGTCCGTCGCGATGCGCACCGTCCGCGCGCCGTTCGCGAGGCAGAACTTCTCGATGGCGTCAACATCGTCGTCGAGTCCCGCGGCGGGCCCATCCACCTCCACGAGAAGGCAGGCGGCGGCGTCGGTGGGATATCCGGCGGCGTAGATCGATGCCTCCACCGCCGCGATCGTCCCCGCATCCACCATCTCGAGGGCGGCCGGAACGATTCCCGCCGCAATGATCGCGCTCACGGTTTCCGCAGCGCCATCCACGGTCAGGTAATCCGCAAGCATCGTGCAGATTCGCGCCGGATTCGGGACGAGGCGCACCGTCACATCGATCGTCAGCCCAAAACATCCTTCCGAGCCGACGTACGCGCCGAGCAGGTCGACGCCTACTCCATCGTCGCGCGGTGATGTGAGCTTCACCACCTCGCCGTCGGGCAGCACCACGGTGGCTGCGAGAATGTGGTTCATCGTGACGCCGTACTTGAGGCAGTGCGGTCCGCCGGCATTCTCGGCCACGTTCCCGCCAATCGTGCAAGCGCTCTGGCTCGACGGATCAGGGGCGTAGTGCAGGCCGAAGGGTGTAGCCGCCTTTGTCAGGTTCACGTTTACGACGCCGGGCTCCACCGTTGCGCAGCGCGCCTCGGGATCGATGGAGAGAATCCGGCGCATGCGCTGCATTCCGATCATCACGATTCCATCAGCCAGCGAGCCGCCCGAAAGACCTGTGCCTGCGCCTCGCGCCACCCAGGGCACGTTCGCGGCGGCGAGTGCGCGCACAACCGCCACCGCCTCGTCTCCGCTGCCAGGTGACACCATCAGTCGTGGAGTCTTGTGGTACCCGGGCAGTCCGTCGTTCTCGTAGACGACGAGTTCGCTGGGTCGCGAAATTACGTGTTTCGCGCCAACCAGTGCGCGTAGTACCGGGAGCAGGGGATCCACAGGAGAATTAAAGCAGAAGGGCCGAGCAGAACCAACCGCTCGGCCCTTCAGATCAACGCTGGCGAACCGATTCCGGGCGGTCCGTAACGTTGGGTGGGGTTCGTGGAATCAGGTGATGGCCCAGAAGCCCGCGAGTGACCGGCCCTCTGGGGCCTCGCGAAGCTTCTCGAACGCGCGCTCACGAATCTGCCGGATGCGTTCCCGCGTCACACCCATCAGGGCGCCGATCTTTTCGAGGGTCATTGCCTCCGCGCCCTCATCAAGACCGTAGTACAGGTTCAGGATCTTCCGTTCGCGCGGCGTCAGGTGGCTCGCGAAAACCTTGTCGATCGTCTCCCGCATCAGCTTGACGTCGGTGTTTTCTTCAATCTGAATGCCATCGGCGCCGGAGAAGCGCTCGCCCAGCGTGGAGGCTTCGCGATCCGAGCGATCGACCGGGGCATCGAGCGAGAGCTCCGTGGCAGACATCTGCTTCGAAGCGCGCACGTGCTCCGGCGTCTCCTCAAGCAGTCGACCGATTTCGTGGTCGGTCGGATCGCGCTTCAGCACCTGACCGAGAATGGTCTCGGCGCGCGAGAGCCGAATGAGCTGCGAATTTTGGTTGAGCGGAATTCGGACCGACCGCGTCTGCTCTGCGAGTGCCTTCAGTACAGCCTGACGCACCCACCACACGGCGTACGAGATGAACTTCACGCCCTGGTCGGGATCGAACTTCCGGACCGCTTTGAGCAGCCCCTCATTGCCGATGGCGACGAGCTCGGACAGATCGAGTCCGTGGCCCTGGTACTTCTTTACATATGAAATGACGAATCTGAGGTTCGCGGTGACGAGGCGCTCGGCGGCCTGTTCGTCACCTTTCTGAGCCAGCCGCGCGAGGCGCTTTTCCTCGGCGGGGTCTTTGATCAGCGGGAGTTTCTGGATGTCATGCAGATACTGGTCGAACGCCGACGAGGGCGATGAACGAAAAAACGATCGACTCCTCGATTCCATCGCATGCTGCATACACACCCCGGTAGGACGGTGGGTTGTAGAGCGCACGCACCGGAAGTAACCAAGCCAACCAGTACGCGCCGATGTTCCGTAAGGACGCGCACGTTATGTGCGAGTACATAGGCGGTCAACACCCAAGCGTCATGCCAACTGTTCTAGCTCATGCAGTCAAGCCATAACTGCTGAATCTACAACGAGTTACGGCAGCATCACAAATCTGCTATTGCCTCGCGGGCGATTCTCTCCGGAACAGGGGTGCCGTATCCACCACCTGGATTCACGGGTATACCGATGTCGGCGAGGAGTGCGTACTCCACGGCGCCAGCACGCGCCTTCTTGTCGCTCAGGGTCGCGGCGACAATCGCAGTTGCATCCAACCGGTGGAGTGGGCGCACTGGGAGCCCAAGGGTGCCCAGTGCGGCGGTGATCTGTTCGGCAAGCGCCGGCGCGCCGAGCCCGAGTTTGGCTGCGATCATGGCCTCAGCGCGCATGCCGATGCCCACGCATTCACCGTGCAGCATTGCGTAACCGGAAACCGACTCCACCGCGTGCCCAATCGTATGGCCGAAGTTCAGCATCTTCCTCGGTCCCGATTCGCGCTCGTCACGCGCGACGATCTCCGCCTTGATGCGGACGTTGCGTTCCACCAGATCGGCGAGCAGTGCCGCCCGCCGCCCTTCCGGGGAAGCGAAATGCGGTGCGCGATCTATCAGCCATCGCACCTCGGCCGCCGATGTGATCAGCGCGTGCTTCAGGGCTTCCGCAAGTCCGTTCCGGAACTGCACGTCGGGAAGGGTGTTGAGGGTGGCCGGGTCGGCCAACACGAGGATCGGCCGATGAAAGGCGCCGATGAGGTTCTTCCCGGCCGGCGCGTCGACCCCGGTCTTTCCACCGACGGCCGCATCGACCATGGCAAGCAGCGTGGTCGGCACTTGAATGACGGCAATGCCGCGCATGTAGGTGGCGGCGACGAATCCGGCGAGATCGCCTACCACGCCGCCGCCTACCGCGACGATCACCGAGTCCCGCCCAAACCCCCGCGCCAGCAGCGCATCGGTCAGCCGCGCCCACTCATCGCGCGTCTTGCTCGCTTCGCCTGCGGCGATGGTGAAAATGGCATCGGTATCGACACCGATGCGCGCAGCAAGCGGCGCAGCGTGGAGCGGCGCGACGTTGGTGTCCGTGATGATTGCGGTGCGCCGACCCGCGATCGCCTCGAGGATATCGGCGGCGCCGGCGTCGGTGAGGGGTCGGCCTATCACGATGCGTGACCCGTGCAGTTCGAGGGTCGTACCCGATGCGCCCGCCTCCGTCTCGCCGCCTGTCACCAGGGTACCCGCGTCTACCAGGTGACTTCGCCCGCGCCGGCGCGGTGGTTCGCCACGCGCGCGAGCACGAAGAGCAGGTCAGAGAGCCTGTTCAGGTAGACAACCACGATTGGCGGCACTTCTTCATTCTTCCGGAGGCGTACCACTGCGCGTTCCGCGCGCCGGCAGACCGTGCGGGCAACGTGCAAAGCCGATGCCTTGTGCGTGCCACCCGGCATGATGAACGCCTTCAGCGGCTGGAGTTCGTCCTCTCCATCATCAATCGCCTGCTCGAGCTGCGCGATGCGCTTATCGCTGATCCGCGCTTTCTCGAGCTGTTTCCTGTGCTCTTCCGGGTGCGGCGTGGCGAGCAGGGCGCCTATGGCAAAGAGGTCGCGCTGCACCGGCGCCAACACTTCGTCAATGCGCGGCATCATCTCGGCCGATCGCGCCAAACCGATGACGGCGTTCAACTCGTCCACGTCGCCGTACGCCGAGACGCGCAGGTCGTCCTTGTCTACGCGACCACCGCCAAACAGCGCGGTGCGGCCGTCGTCGCCGGTCTTGGTGTAGATCTTGGGTGCCATTCGAGAAAGCTAGATAGGGGACGAGTTGGGGAGGCCGCCACCTGCGTCGCGCGCCTGAACCGGCGGCGCATACGTGGCCGGGAAGAGCTTCGCGAGATGCGCCTGCAGCCGTTCCGGCGACACAATCTCACCCTGTTTCTGGCACCACTTGTCCAGCGCGAGGCCAAACATCGCCGCGTTGGGCCGCACGGTAGGTGCCTTGGAAATGCCGAGCGTGATCAACCCGGCAAGCCCCTGATCCACGTCGGGCAGCAGCCGCGGGATATCTGGAGTCGGGGCGATGGTGACCTCATCCATCGCCAACTCGGTCTCGATCTCGCGAAACAGCTGCTCGCGCGCCAGCAGTTCAAAGAGCACGACCGACGTCGAGAAGATGTCCGTGCGCCAATCGACGGGCATGCCGAGCACCTGTTCGGGGCTCATGTAGTGCTTCTTGCCGATCGTGAGTTGATTGGCCTCGGCCGGGTCGTGCATCGTCCGCGCCTTGGCAATGCCGAAGTCGCCGAGTTTGACCTGACCATCCCAGGTGAGGAGGATATTTCCCGGTGAGACGTCGCGGTGCACGATGTACAACCGGCGCCCCAGATCGTCGACGAAATTGTGCGCGTAGTCGAGGGCGCGGCAGACGCGGCTCACGATATACGCGGCAAGCGCGGGCGGCAGCGGTTCGTCGAGCGCGCGGTGGCGGTCGATCAGTGCCCGCACGGTGACGCCGCGGATGTACTCCATCGCCATGTAGAACTGGCCCTTCACTTCCTCGAACTGGAAGATCTGCACGATGTTGCCGTGCACCAGGTTCGCGGAGAGTTTGGCCTCGTCGATGAACAGCTGGAGCCATTCCGGCTCGCGGGCGTACTTCTCGTGGATCACCTTGAGCGCCACGCGCTTGGTGAACCCGCGATCGCCGACCTGTTCGGCCTCGTAAACCGTGGCCATTCCGCCTCGTGCGATGCGGCGGGCGAGGCGAAACCGGCCTATGTATTCGATGAGCTGGGAGGGGTCGGTCATTGGGTGGTGTCCTGGTCCGGTGGCCACTTTCACGTTAACGGTTGCAGCCTGCCTGTACGATGGCGAATTTTCAAGGATGGCGCGCGAGCTGCGGGACATCACGATCATAGGGGGCGGCCCCACCGGGCTTTTCGGGCTGTTCTACGCCGGAATGCGGAAGGCCACCGCCCAGGTGGTCGACGCGTTGCCGGACCCAGGCGGGCAGCTCACCGCGCTATATCCCGAGAAGTTCATCTTCGATATCGGCGGCTTTCCCAGGATTCTTGCGAAAGACCTTGTGAAGTCGCTTGTCGAGCAGGCCACGCAGTTTGGTGGCGAGTACCACGGTGGGCAGCGAGTCGTTGGCCTCGAAGAGAAGGACGGGTACTTCGAGCTGGTGACCGACACGGATCGATTCCCAACGCGTGCGGTGGTGATTGCCGGAGGGATCGGCGCGTTCGCACCGCGCCGATTGCCACAGCCCGCGGCCGCGCCGTGGGAGGGGAAGGGAATCCGCTACGCGGTCGGCGCGCCCTCGGACTATGACGGCAAGCATGTGGTCATCATCGGCGGCGGCGACTCGGCGTTCGACTGGGCCGACCAACTCAACGCCCGCGCCGCGAGTCTCACGCTCGTGCATCGCAGCGACCGCTTCCGCGCGCATGGCGCCACCGTCGCGGCGGTTGAGGCGGCGGCCGCGGCCGGACGCGTCACCATCCACACCTTCCACGAACTCGCCGACGTCGTGGCCGAAGGCGATACGATCCGCGAGCTCGAACTCAAGGATATCAAGGCGAAGTCCACGCGCCGTGTCCGTGCCGATGTCGTGCTGCCCATGCTCGGCTACGTAAGCGACCTCGGCGCGATCGCTGACTGGGGGCTCACGGTGACGAATGACGAAATCACGGTGAACTCAGAGATGGCCACCGGGCGTGCCGGTATCTGGGCCGCCGGGGACATCACGACCTACCCGGGCAAGCTGAAGCTCATCGCCACGGGATTTGCCGAAGCGTGCACGGCCGTGAATCAAGCCGTTCACTGGATCTACCCGGATCGCAAAGTGAATCCGGGGCACTCATCCAACCTCGCGATCTTCGGCCAGAAGGACGATTGACGCGCCGGCTGCACCTGCTCGCGGCACTCGCCGTCGTGTGGGCGGCGGCGCCGGCGCATGCGCAGGACCTGGTCTGTGATCCTGGCGACGTCGAGGTAACGGCTCTCGAGTTTTCGGGGAACACGGCGTTCGGTGATGCTGTGCTGGCCGCAGGTATCGTGACAACGCCCTCGTCGCGTTGGCGCCGCGCCTTCAGGTTTTCGGGCGTGCGCCGCTGTCTCGACCGGCAGCAGTTCGCGCTCGATGCTGTGCGACTGCGGCTGTTCTACCGCAACCACGGCTATGTGGCTGCGACGGTCGACACGCAGGTGGTCGCCGCTGGCGCCGGGCGGGTGCGCGTGCTCTTTGCCATCGCCGAAGGTGCGCCGGTGACCGTGTCGGACCTGATCATCGAGGGCACAGATTCGATTGTTGGGCGCGACGCGCTGTTGGCTCGACTGGCGGTGCAACGCGGTGCCCCGTTCGACAAGTACGCCATCGAGGAATCGCGTGACTCGCTCTCGCGCCGGTTGCGCAACACGGGCTATCCCGACGCCGAGGTGTTCGTCGGATACGACACCCACGCGTCGGCCAATACTGCGACCGTGCGATTTTCGGTGCAGCCGGGTCCGCGCGTACTGCTCGGGCGCGTGACCGTGGACGCCCGCCCGCGCGACGGTGCGAAGCGCGGGCTGACGGATGTGGCTGTGCTGCGGGTCGCGGGGATCGCCGAAGGTGACGTTTACAGCGAAGAGCGCCTCGAGCGCGCCAAGCGCGCGCTCTACCAGACCGAAGCGTTCGATCAAGTTGCCGTGCTTCCCGAACCCGCGACCGCGCGCGGTGACACGGCGCGGGTCGGGGTCACGCTCAGCGTGGTCGAGGGCTACATGCGCCTCGGGCGCACGGCGGCGGGGTATGGCACTCTCGACTGTTTTCGGGCGACCGGCGACCTGACGCAGTACAACTTTCTCGGCGGCGTGGCTCGACTGGACCTGCACGGGCGCGTGTCCAAACTCGGTATCAGCGAGCCCGTTACCGGTGCGGAAGCGCTCTGTCCGCAGGCCAAGGCCGATCCGTACAGCCGCGACCTCAACTACTACATCGGCGCATCGGCCACACGCGGCGCCCTCTTCCGCCAGTTCGCGCCGAGCGTGACGCTGTTCAGCGAACGGCGTTCGGAGTACAAGTCATTTCTGCGGAGCACGCCAATCGGGAGCAGCCTCTCGCTCTCGCGCACGTTGGGTACCGTGTCGCAGACCACCGGATACTCGGTGGAGTATGGAAAGACCGAGGCGCAGCCGGCGCTCCTCTGTGCCGTCTTCAACGCGTGCGAAGATGCCGACCGCGAATCATTCAGCCGGCAGCAGCGGCTGGCGGTGGCCAGCTTCGCCATCTCGCGTGAGACGGCAGACAGTCCGATCGACCCGACCCGCGGCAGCTCCCTCCGCGTGGAGATTCGTACGGCGGGCCGATATACCGGCAGCGATCCCGCGCTCCAGTTCAACAAGCTGCTGTTCGACGGCGCGGTGTACCGCACGCTGAACGCCGACGTGGTGCTCGCGGCTCGGCTGCGCGTGGGAGCTGTGGTCGGGCCGAGCCTCGAGTTCTCGACCGCCGCGCTCTATGTGCCGCCGCACGAGCGACTTTTTGCCGGTGGCCCTACCACGGTGCGGGGATTCTCGCAGAACGAACTCGGCCCGGCCGTCTACATCGCCTCCGCCTACGACACGGTGCGGGTCAACGGTGTGCGTGGGGGAAGTCCGGCCAACCCGGCGGACACGGTGTTCTTTCGTGCCGTGGCAGACGGCCCCGGAGAACGCACGGTGCCAACCGGTGGCAATGCGCTCGTGGTCGCAAACCTCGAGGCGCGGTTCCGGAGTCCCGTCCTTCCAAACGTGTTGCAGCTCACCGGATTCGTCGATGTGGGCGAAGTCTGGAATCGCGGAACTCCGGGAGCGAATCTCGGATTCAGTGCGCTGCGGTGGACGCCGGGGATGGGCGTGCGCGTGCGCACGCTGATTGGGTTCGTGCGACTGGACCTCGCGCACAACCCGTACCAGCGTCCGGGCGGCGCAGCGTACTTCGACACGCCGGTGTCTGTCGGCGGCGCGCTGCTCTGCGTGAGTCCTGGAAACACACTGCGGGTCTCGAGCACGGCCGACGGCCAGACAACCCAGACGGCAGGAGCCTGCCCGCCAAGCTTCGTGCCGCCGCGGTCGGCTGCGTTGTTGCGCCGCCTGAATTTCAGCATTTCCATCGGGCAGGCGTTCTAGAATGGAACGCCAACCGCTGCTCCTGTGACGAGCCTCGGCCGACGCCAGCTGGTCGTCATCATCAGCGCGTTCGCGATGGTGCTGATCGGCGCGGGCGTTGTCGGTGGTCTCGTGACGGCAACGCAGAGCGAGGGGGGGCGCGAATGGATTCGCGCGCAGGTGTCGCGCGAGCTGAACCGCGGACTCCGCGGACGCCTGCACGTCGGCAAGCTCTCCGGGAGCTTCCTCACGGACATAACCGTGGACTCGATCGAGTTGCGCGGGCCCGAGGATTCCGTCTTCCTCGCCGCCGGGCGCGTCTCGTTGCGCTATGACCCGCGTGACATCGTGGATGGCCGGTTCATTTTCCGCGGCGTCGAGTTGGAGCATCCGTTCATCGTGATTCGCAAGGAACTCGACGAGAGCTGGAACTACCGGAAGATCTTCCCGCCCGGACCGGACGATGGCAAGCCGAAACCCAGTCGTCGCCGCGGCGCGTTCGGATCGCTGATGCTCTTCCACGACGTCCGGCTGAAAGGCGCCGAAATCCGGCTCACCAAGCCCTGGAATCCCGCCGACTCGCTCAAGGGAGCCAAGCGCGACAGCGCCATCGCGTTCAACCTCGCAGACAACTACAACGACATTCGGCGGGTGAACCTTCGTGGGCGGCGCGGATTTCAGAAGACCTGGCGCTGGACGGAGATGGACGCGGTCATGCCGTACGTCCGTTTCCGTCACCCCGACAGTACCGGGCGCCGGTTCGAACTCGCCAACATGGATGTGAACGAGACGGTTCCGCCGTTCAACATTCGCGGCATGGTGGGTGGATTCCTCTGGCGCGGCGATACGGTCTGGTTCGACATGCCGCGGTTTTCGCTTCCGCACTCCACCGGCGGAATGAAGGGCAAGATCGAGTGGCCGACGGGCGACACCTTCTGGGACGTCCGCGTGACGAGCGACTCGACCGCGATGGAGGACATACACTGGATCTATCCCACGTTGCCGCGCGTGGGTCACGGCTCGATGCTGCTGCATATCAAGACGAAGCCGGACAATCGCGAAGTCACGGACTACGCCATCACGAAGATGGATTTGCGCAGTGCGGGCTCTCGCCTGCGCGGCGACATGACGTACCGGGTGGGCGGACCCGTGCTCGAGGTCCGCGACGTTGACCTCTCGCTGGAACCAGCCGACTTCACGCTGCTTGAGACGCTCAATGGCGTGCCGTTTCCCTACCCGTGGCGCGGCACGCTCGCTGGCAGAATCAGCGCCTCGGGCGGGCCGGTGAATCGGTTTCAAGTGGAGCGCGCCGACCTCTTCTTCACCGATCGGAATGTGCCGGGCGCCACGGCCAAGTTTGTGGGACGCGGCGAGCTCGACATTCTCTTTCCTGCCTTTGCGCAGTTCCGCGGCTTTCGGCTCGACCTCGACCACTTCGATCTCCGTACCGGACAGTTCCTCAACCCGCTCTTTCCACGGCTGAACGGCTTCCTCTCCGGCACGGCCATCCTCGACTCCGTCTGGACTGACGTGCGCATGCGTGAGGGCGACTTCACGCACCGCGACGGCGACGACACGCCGCCTACGCAGATGCGTGGGGCGGGGCGCATCACGCTCGGTGACGACTTCGTGTCCGTGGATCTCACGGCTGCCGCGCTTCCGCTCTCGGCCAGCACGCTGGCCAAGTCCTACCCGATGGTTCCACTGCGCGGCGAGTTTCGCGGGCCGCTCCGTGCGCAGGGCACGATTGCTGACCTTGCCTTTTCCACCGATCTCGTGGGTGAAGCCGGACGTGTGCAGGTGGACGGGCGATTCGACGCCTATGAGCCCGGGTACCGAGGCGTCGCACGCGGATCTGTCAGCGGCTTCGACATCCGACGTGGCTTTGGTTTGCCGAATGCTCCGCAAAGCGCTCTCGACGCCCGCTTCGTCGTGGACATCGCCGGCGACTCGCTCGACAACCTCACGGGAACCGCGCAGGTCACGGCGGAGCGGTCCGTGGTCGATGGTGTACGTCTCTTTGGTGGTCAAGCGGCCCTCCGGTTCGGCGATGGCGCCGTGCAGGTGGACTCGGCCCGCATTGAGAGCACAGCAGGTCTGCTGACCGCGCGTGGTGCGCTCGGGTTGGTGCCGTCAGTGAGTGAAGCGCTTCGGTTCCAGTATTCCGGCGATTCGCTCGGAGGGCTCCGCAGGTACCTCACGCGGGCGGCGGCGCCCGGTGCCACCGCTGCTGCCGACTCGCTCGAGGGAACCTTGCGCGCGGCGGGACAGCTCACGGGACACATCGGTCGGTTTGCACTCGACGCTGCGGTGGACGGTACGGAGCTGCTGCTCCGTACTACGTCAGCGCGGCAGCTGCGCGGCACCGTAGCACTCTCGTCGCTTCCCGACTCAGCTACCGGCGCATTGACAGTGCGACTCGACCGGCTCCGCTCTGGTACCGTGGTCTACAACGACGTGGACGTTCGCGCGGACCTGCTGCGCGGCACCGAGGCCCGCGTGAGCGCGGCGTTGACCGCGCCGCTGGGAACCGGCATTCGCGGAGTCGGCGACGTTCGGCGTCGCGGCGACACGACTTTCGTGCGTCTGGATACGCTCGTCGCTCGGACCGCGGCCAACGAGTGGATGCTCCGGCGCCCGGCGCTCATCGCCACGTCAGGCGGTGGGTTTCGGCTCGATACGCTCGTGCTCGCCGGCGCGCGGGGCGGAACGCTCAATGCCACAGGTCGGACGAACTCCCTCGATACCGTCGCGATTGCGCTCCGTGCGGACGCGGTGCCGCTTGCCGATGTCGGCGAGATCATACAGGCGGCGTCGCCAATGTCCGGCGTGGCCTCACTCCGCGCCGACGTACGCGGCACCCGGTCACGTCCCGACTTCTTCTTCACCGGTTCGCTCAATCAGGCGCGCGTCGCGGGGCTGCGGCTTGACCGCCTGGACGTTGACGGGCGGTATGCGGAACGGCGTCTCACCGCCGCACTCGGCCTCGGCCAGGGCTTGACCACGGTGTTGCACGCCGATGCGGCGCTGCCAATTGATCTGGCATTTGAACCGGCCGGATCGCGGCTCATCGAAGAACCATTGGTCGCCCGGATCCGAACGGACAGCGCGGGACTGACGGTGCTGGAATCGTTCCTGCCCTCGGTGCGCGATGCCAGCGGTATTCTGCGGCTCGACATCGACGTGGGCGGCACGTGGCGGCACCCGCGCGCCACGGGGTCGGCTTCGGTCAGCGGAGGCTCGTTGCAGTTGCGCGAGATGGGGCAGGCCCGCATCGAGGGACTCGATGCCGACATCGGGTTTCTCGGGGACAGCATCGTCTTTCGCCGGTTTACGGCACGCAGCGGCGCTGCGCGCAGCTCGTCCGCGAGCATCAGCGGTGCCCTGGGCTTTCGTGATGCGGCCGACGCCACGTTCGGTGTGCGTCTCGATCTGGCCGGATTCAATGTCTTCCGTGACCCGCGCGTTGCCGATCTGGACCTCACCGGAAACCTGCTGCTTTCGGGGCGACGAAGCGCGGCCGCGCTCAGCGGCGGCTTCACGGTGGATCGCGGCGAGATTCGGCTTCCTGAGCTCTACCAGAAGCGGCTGATTTCACTCGACGATCCGAATCTCTATCGTGTCGTCGACACCACCGCGCTGGTGAATCGCGCGCTGCTGGCGAGTGGCGATACAGTGTTCATGAACAACCTGACGGTGCGCAACCTGCCCATCCGCATGGGGAATGATGTCTGGCTTCGCTCCGCAGAGGCCGACATCAACCTCGGCGGCTTCGTCTCGGTGACGCGGACCCGTCCCGACGCCGATGCACGCGGCGGCCGCAGTGGCCGGGCGCAGCTCGTGCTCGAGGGACCGCTGCAAACGGTGCGTGGCACATACCGGCTGAACCTGGGACCGGTGCAGCGCACGTTCACGGTGGAGTCGGGCGATGTCCGCTTCTACGGCGATCCCGACCTCAATGCCGCGCTGAACATCAACGCCGGCTACGTCGTGCGGCAGGTGGCGCAGCAGGGTGCGCGTCCCGATGTGCGCGTGCGAGTGCGCATCGGTGGCACCCGACTTTCGCCGACACTCGAACTCTCCACACCCGACTCTGCGCGCGTCACAACCGCAGACCTCATCAGCTACCTCACCACCGGCGGCCCGAGTAACGCGATCAGCGGGCGCGGCGGTGACTACACATCCACCGCCACGCGTTTCCTGCTTACCAGCGTCGGAAGTGTGCTCGGGGGCCAGCTCTCCGGCGGCCTCTGCGACGATGCGCAGCTCTCGACGGCTGGGCTCGACGCCTATCAGGGGCGGCTGCGCGGCTTCAGTGGTCAGGTGCTGCAGAGCACGCGATTCAACTGCGCCAAGCAACTCACTGATCGCCTCTTCGTGCGTGTGGACGCCGGGCTCTGCCAGGTTGGGCGTCTGGTGGATGGCGCCGCCTCCGCGGCTTCGACGGCGCCTATTGGCGACACATTCGGCGCGAAGCTCGACTATCGCGTCCGCAACGATCTCACGCTGTCGGTCGGCGTCGAGCCGCCGACGAGCGCGCTGTATTGTCGGGACGACGCCGGGGCACGCGGCTTTGCGCCGACGCCCAGGCAGGTGGGCTTCGACTTCTTCCGACTCTGGCGATTCTGATGTCCGAAACGCACTCACAGCCCGCTGTGACAGCGCTCGACCCGGAGATGCGCGCCGATCGGCTCGTCGATACGCTGCGCAGGTTGCAGGAAGCGAGCACGGCGATCGCGCGCGCTGCAGGGCGCGATGCCATTGGCCGTGAACTCGCGCGCCACGCGGTGCGGATGTGTGAAGCACGCGGCGCCGTGGTGTCGTGGGTGGCCGCCGGCGCCGACGCCACCGCTGATGAGTCCGGAATTGTGACGCACTGGGCGGGCACTGATGAAACCGCGGTGCCTCCTCCCGCGGCTGCGCTCGACGCACTCCGCGACGTGGGGCAGACCGGTCGTGTCGCGCTACGGAGCGCAGACGATGACAGTGTCGCGATCGCCGTCCCGATTCGGACGGGGCATCGTGCCGACGGAGCGATTGTCATCTACGGTGTTCACGAAACTCGCATTGCAGACGCAGAGGCCCTCCTTGCGACGCTCGCTGCCACTGCGTCGGCATCACTGGGCACCGCCGCCGTGCTGGCGGAGAGTTTGCGCGAGCGACGGCAAAGTGAGGCGCTGGCCGAACTGGCGCGGGCTCTTGGCACGACGCAGCGGCTCGGTGAGGTGCTCCACCTTGGATTGCGCCACTCCGCGGCGATTCTCGGCGCCGACGGCGCCGACATTGCACTCGTCCGCGGTGACTACCTGCACATCGTGGCCGCGCTCGGATGCGCCGCGCCATTGCAGGGTTTGTACTTCCCGGCGGTCGATAGTGTCACTGGACGCGCCATGCTCGAGGACCGGCCGGTGATCGTCAACGCGATCGGTCCGGAGACCGGCGTAAACGCCAAGGTCCACGCGCTGTCGGGAGTAGAGAACTTCGTCGCTGCGCCGCTGCGAACCCCTGGCGGACCGATCGGTGTACTCAGCGTCATGAATCGCCCGGGCGGTTTTCCCGACGACGACATTCGGGTCATTGAGCGTCTGGCCGCGCAGCTGGCTGTTGCCGTTGTAAAGGTGCGGCTCTTTGAAGAAGCCGACGAAGCAACACGCGACCTCCGCTCGGCGTTCGATGCCATCACGAGCGGCATGGCTGTGGTTGATGCGGACGGCTTCATTCTCCGGCATAACGCGCGACTGGCAGCAATCGCCGGGCGGCCGGGCGATACCCAGCTCGTCGGGCGCTCGCTCTATGAGGTGATCCTCGGCACCCCGCACACGCCGTCGGCCGACGAGCCGATCGGTGTGGCTATCCTGAACCGCGCCGTCGGCCGCGGAACCTTGCGCCCGGAAACAGGCGAACGCGTTTTCGAAGTGATCGCGTCCCCGCACCCGCAGGGCGGCGCCGTTGTGACGGTGGATGACATCACATCGTTTCTCTCGCTTGCCGAGCGGTACCGCCTGGTGGTGGAATCCACGACCGATGCGATCGTGATTACCGACGCGAACGGCGTCGCCACATTTGCCAACGATGCGTCGCGCCCGCTGTTTGGCAGAGAGGTTGGCGGCGTTGGGCTCCGGCTCTCCACGCTGGTCGCGCCCGCGATGCGCGAGGCAGTGGAAGACGCAGTGTTGCGGGCGATGGCTGGTGAACCGACCCGTGCCGACGCCGAGGTCGCGCGTCCCGACGGCGAACACCGCACGGTGTCGATGAGTCTCGCGCCGATTCGCAGCGGAGTGATGGTGAGCGGCGTGGTGGCATCGCTCCGCGACTCCACGGCGGAGGCGCTGGCGCGCGTCGCCATGGCCGCCGCCGATTCGCGGTACCGAAACCTGTTTGAGACGGCCGCCGATGCGATTTTTACGCTGGATTCAGCCGGAGTGATGACGTCGGTGAACGCCGCCTGCGAGGGAGTCTGTGGACTCCCCCGCGATGCGATCATCGGCCGGCGACTCCTTGCGATGGTCGAGCCTTCCGACGAGGCGGTTGCAGCGCATTGGATGGCGGCGGCGTTCGGCGGGCATCAGGCCCAGTTCGAGTGCCGCGTGCGCCGGACTGACGGATCGCTCCGATTGATGGCCTACTCCTTCAGCCCCTTAGCGACCGAGGGCGAGATTACCGGCGTTCTCGGCATCGCGCGCGACGTTACCGAGCACCGCGCGCAGGCGGCAGCGCTGGAGCGCGCTGAGTCTCGCTATTCCAACCTCGTGGAGTCGGCCGAGGACGGCATTTGCACGCTGGACGAGGAGGGGCGGATCACGTCGGCCAATCGCTCGTTCCGCCGTATCGTGCGATTGACGCGCCGCGCCGTAATTGATCGCCACTTCGCCGAACTCCTCCCCGAAGACCAACGGGCTGCGGTCTGGCCGCTCTTCACCGCGGCCGTTTCCGGCGCGCGCCAGCGCGGCGAGATCCGATTCGTCTCGCACCTCGGCATGGCGTCGGTGCTCAGCGTCAGCACGGCACCGCTCGTGGAGCGCGACCGGGTGGCCGGTGTGCTGGCGATTCTTCGCGACGTCACAGAAGAACGGGCGCTTTTCGAACACGCGGCCCGCCGCGACAAACTCGCGGCGCTGGGGGAACTCGTGGGCGGCGTAGCCCACGAAGTGAACTCGCCGCTGGCGGGGATCATGGCGCACGGCCAGCTCCTGCAGGCCGACGTCGTGCACGATTCCGACGCGCGTCGTTCCGCCGACACGATTGTCAGCGAAGCGCGCCGCGCCGCGCGTATCGTTGGTAAGCTGCTGACCTTTGCCCGTCAGAACCCGTCCGAGCGCATTCCCAGCGACATCAATCAGGTGATTTCGGACACCCTGGAACTGCGGCGATATCCACTCAAAATGCAGGAGGTAGACCTGGTGGTTCGCCTCGCAGAGGGATTGCCGCTGACCTGGGCCGATCCCTTCCAGCTCCAGCAAGTGTTCATCAACCTGTTCTCCAACGCCGAGCAGGCGGTGGTGGAACACGGAGGACCGGAGCGGCGGATCGAAGTGCGAAGCGAGTTGCGAAACGAGCTGCGTGGGGCCGAAATCGTAGTCAGCGTGACGGACAGCGGCCCCGGGATTGCGCCCGAGCATCTGCCGCACATCTTCAATCCGTTCTACACCACCAAGCCGCGCGGTGTCGGCACGGGCCTCGGGTTGTCAATCAGCTTCGGCATCGTGCGCGAACACGGGGGCCAAATCCAGGCCTCATCACCGCCCGGTCAGGGAGCTACTTTCACCGTTCACCTCCCGGTCCGCGACCTGCGGCCTCCGGGCTCTTCGGGCACTCCGGCAATGCTGCGCTGACCGATGGCAAGCATCCTCATCATCGACGACGAAATCGCGATCGCCACGGCGTTCGCGATGTTCTTCCGCCACGACGGCGCGCACGTCGTGTACGAAGCGCACACAGGTGCTGAGGGAATCGAAGCATACGAGCGGCTCAAGCCTGACCTCGTACTGCTCGACGTCCGGCTTCCGGACATGACGGGATTCGACGTGCTATCGCGCATCCGTGCCGATGAGCCCGTCGTGATCATGGTCACCGGCTATGGCGATGTGACGATGGCGGTGGAGGCACTGCACAAGGGCGCCGAGAACTTCTTGACGAAGCCGGTGGACCTGAGCCACCTCGCGGCCGCAGCGGCGCGTGCGTTGGAGAAATCGCAGCTGAAGCGGATGAACCGCTACCTCGCCGAGCAGCGCGGCGCGAGTGCGGGAGTGGTATTCGGATCATCGCAGACCATGCGCGATCTCGCCGCCAATATCGCAGTGCTGTCGGGCAGTGATCGCACGACCGCCTTGATTGTCGGTCCGCGCGGCGCGGGGAAGGGGCGTGTTGCCGAGCTCATTCATGCCCAGGGTCCGCGGGCAGGCAAACCTTTCGTCGAAGTGAATTGCGCTGCGCTCACGGCTGAGTCGCTCGACGCCGAGCTGTTCGGGATCGAGGCATCTGCCGACGGCGGATCGGGTCCCACACGAAAGGGCGTGTTCGAGATCGCCGATGGCGGAACGCTGTTCCTCGATGAGATCGGGGATCTCGCCGCGCACCTCCAGCCCAAGTTGCTCCGCGTGCTTGAGGGCAAGGGGTTTCGTCGGCAGGGTGGCACAACCGAAATCGAGCCCGATGTCCGGGTGATTGCGGCGACGAGCCGCAGTCTTGGTGACGAGGTCGCTGCAGGACGGTTTCGTGAGGATCTCTACTATCGCCTCTCGGTGATGCCCATCACGCTGCCGCCGCTCCGCGAACGCGCGCGCGAGGACATTCTGGAACTCGCTGCGCATCTCCTGGACGTCCTCTCGAAGTCGCTGATCGGTGCGCCAACTGCGCTTTCCGACGAGGCACTCGATGCGATTCTCCGGCACGGCTGGGCGGGCAATATCCGAGAGCTGCGCAATGCGCTCGAGCGCGCGATGCTCATGGCGCGCGGCCAGCCGCGCATCGAACTCAGTCACCTGCCCCGCGAAGTGCAGGGTGCCAGTGGCGCCGACGTCACGCACCACTCGCCCAAGTCGCTCGCCGATGTCGAGAAGGCGCATATCGACCGCACGCTCAAGGCCAATCATCAGAACCGCACGCATGCCGCGCGCGAGCTTGGCATCTCGCGCGCCACGCTCATCAAGAAGATTCGCGACTACGACCTGTCGGAAAAGGGACGTTGACAGGCAGGCACCTGATCTGGGGGCGACGATGACCACAACAGATGCGATGGAATGCCGGGCGTGTGGGCGCGAGGAACGGGCCTCGGAGGGTTACCCGTGCCAGGGCTGCGGCACATTTATCTGCCAGCCGTGCAACATGCGCGGCGTCGTGCTCTGCAAGAAATGTCAGGACGCCGACACCAAGCCCCGGCCCATCACCCGGCCGCCCGCTCAGTGAACGCCGGGGCGGGGCGGGCGTGAATCCGAACGACGCGCTCATCGCAGGCGCCGGATTCGGCGTCGCGGTCGGTCATGCCACCGACCCAGTCGGTGCGACTGGATGTACGGTGGTGATGGCGGCAAGCGGATCGCTCCGCGCGAGCGCCTTTGCCTTCGGGCGCGCAACCGCCACGCGCGAGTTTGCACTCCTCGACCCGGTGGCATCGAACGATCGCGTTGACGCGATTTTGCTCACGGGCGGGAGCGCTTACGGCCTCGACGCCGCCGCGGGCGTCATGCGCTGGATGGAAGAGCGGAACCGTGGCTATGCCATCGCGTACGGCGTTGTCCCGATCGTACCCGCCGCAGTGGTGTTCGATCTGGCACCGCTGGGCAAGTTCTCGTCGCGGCCGACTCCGGACATGGCGTACGCGGCCTGCGAGTCAGCGACGCCGGCTGGATGGGCCGAGGGAAGCGTCGGCGCTGGCACGGGCTGCACGGTCGGCAAGCTCTACGGGCCGATCCATGCAATGAAGGGCGGACTCGGCGTCGGCTTTGCCGGTGGTGATCTCGCGGCCACTGCCGTCGCCGTGGTGAACGCCGTCGGCCACGTCCGCGACCGCGACGGAACGATCATTGCCGGCCCGCGAGATCCGCGCGGCGGGATTGCCGACTCCGAGCAGGTGGGGATGGCCCGCGGACTCTTCGTGGATCCCGGCGCCAACACGACCATCGCTGTGGTCGCGCTGAACCGAGGGTTCAGCAAGGTGGACTTGAATCGCATCGCACGGGCATCGAGTGCCGCGCTCGCGCGTCGCATCGGACCCTCAGGGACGAGCTACGACGGCGACGTGGTATTTGCTGTCTGTCCCAGCGAGGCGCCGCTCGCGGCACCGGCCGATCTGGTTCGCGCCGAGATGGCAGCGACCGCCGCCCTTGAGGAAGCGATTGTGCGGGCCGTGCAGCAGGCCAAGGGCCGCGACGGCGTTCCCGGGTTGGCCGACTAGCTGCCGGGTTTTCCGTTCAGCTGACCAGTCCGTGCACCGGCGGTGTCGGGGTGCCGAGCCGAACGTGCAGGTACAGCTCGGACCGAAGTTCACCGTCAAGCTCAATGCGCATCGTATGCGTCCCCGCCTGCTGGATAGGGAGATCGATCGCAGCTATCACGGGGATGTCCACCTCAAACGCTCCCGGCGGTGGGTTGCCGACTTCGACCTCTCCCGACGACGACCAAATCTCATCGCCATTCGGGCCCACCCAGCCGAACGAAAGGGCGTGAACGCCAACGTCCTCGTGGTCGGCCTTGAGGCGCACCACGAGGGTAGCCCGGGGGTGGACGGCAGGAAGCGCGCCCACTTGGAGCGCGTCAAAGACACCAAGGACGTTGAGCTTCCCTTCCTGCGACAGGTTGGCCGAGTCGGCAAAGAGCGCAAACGAGATGTGCATCAGGGCAAACTACCGGGCGGCACGATAATTTCCACGGATGACCGCCCCGGCCGCGTCCAGCGCCGCGTCCATCGAGGCGCACCGCCGCACCGTCCTCCTCACCGAGGTCGGACTGCTGGTGATGGCGCTCATTTGGGGGCTCAACTTCGCTGTCCTGAAATACGGGACAACCGTGCTCGAGCCCATCGCCTACAACGCCATCCGGATGGGCGTCGGAACGATCGTGCTGCTGGGTCTTGCCGCTGCGATTGCCCCGATGCCGTCGCGGCAGGATATCGGTCGCCTGATGCTCCTTGGTATTCTCGGGCACGGCGTGTACCAGGGCCTGTTCATCAATGGCCTCGCGCTGACGCGCGCCGGCACAGCTGCGCTCGTCGTAGCCGCGAGCCCGGCGGTGATTGCGATCGTCGGCCGCGCGTATGGCGTGGAGCGGATCTCGCAGCGTGCCGTGATGGGGATTGGAATGTCGTTTGTTGGAATCGCCGTGGTTGTGCTTGGATCCGCGCGCAGCGCCACTGCCGGGAGCGCACACGTGCTCGGCGATCTGCTGATTCTCACCTCCGTCGTTGCCTGGGCCTTCTATACCACCTTCCTGCGCGACTTCACGAAGCGGATTGAGGGTGTGCATATCGCTGGCTGGACACTCCTCGGTGGAACGCTGCCGATACTGGTGGTCGCGGCGCCGGCGTTGGTGCGTACCGACTTTGCCGCGATCACGCCGCTTACCTGGGGTGCCGTGCTCTACTCCGGGATCGGGGCAATCGGACTGGCCTACCTGTTCTGGTACCGCGGTGTGAGGGTCATCGGCTCCACGCGTACTGCGATGTTTGCCCAGCTGCAGCCGGCCATCGCGCTGCTTGCTGCGTGGCCGCTTCTCGGCGAACGACCAACCGTCTGGCAGGTCACCGGATCGGCGGCTGTGATGGGCGGACTCCTCCTTACGCGCAGTGATCAGAGCGCCGAGCCGGCGCACGGTGAATAGATGACCAATGGAACCATGCGCGTGGCGCTCTTTGATATCGACGGCACGATTCTGCTCGCACATGGGGCAGGGCGGCGAGCGATGGAACGCGCACTGCTCGACGTCACAGGCACGCCTGGGCCGGGCGGGCAGCACTACGCAGGGAAAACGGACCGGCAGATTGTGCGCGAAGCAATGCGGGCCAACGGCTTCTCCGACGCCGATGTCAACGGGCATATGCCGGCGATCCTCGACCTGTACCTCTCTTCGCTGGCCGCGGAACTTGCGGCCGCCGAGCACGAACCGACCTTCTTGCTTCCGGGCGTTCTTGAGATTCTCGACGCCTGCGAGGCGCACGACGCCGTCCTCCTCGGCTTGCTCACCGGCAACCTGATTCAAGGGGCGGATCGCAAGTTGCGTGCGGTGAACATCAATCCCGCGCGCTTTGCCATTGGCGCATTCGGGAGCGACCACGAGGATCGGCCGACGCTGGCGGCAATCGCGCGCGAACGGGCCTCCGGGCACCTGCGGCGTGCGGTGGCTGGCGCTCAGTGCGTCGTCATCGGCGACACGCCCGCCGATGTGGAATGTGGGCTGGCCATTGGTGCGCGCACGATTGCGGTTGCCACGGGCAACTACACGGCAGACCAGTTGCGCGGCACAGGAGCGCATCTCGTACTCGAAGATCTTGCCGATACTCCTGTCGTCCTCGACGCGATCCTGAATGTCTGAGCCGCGCGCGACGGCCGAGCAGGACCCGGCGCTCTTCACGCTGCCGGAGTTCACCCGGTCGCTGCGTGGATTCGCCTCCGTGGGCGCGCTTGGCACGCGCGAGCATGAACTGATTTTCGGTGCGCTCGTAGCCGCTCGCCGGTCGGCCACGCGGGTGCTTGCGCCCGAGGCCAGGGCGGCCGCATTCGATGCCGATCGGCTGCGGCGCTCGCTGCTCGATGCAGTAGGGGTGATCGCGACTGACCGGGCCGGAGCCGACTCCGCACGGGCGCGCGCCTACTCCGCGCGCATCGAAGAGCGTGCAGCCCCGGCCCTTGCCGCGCTCGCTGAGTTGGCATCCGCCGCCGCCGCACTTCGCGCTGCGCAGCCCGGCGCCCGCGCCGCACAGTGGAACGCGTGGTGCGGCGCTGTGCAGATGCTGTTCGACGCCGTTGACCACCTCTGGCTTGTGCTCGACGAGGTTGCGCCACGGCAGCGGCCGGCATGACACGGCGCGCGCAGGGCGCCATCACAGTTGCGGCCCTGATTGTCGCCCTGGTCGCGGTGCCGGATACCGCTGCTGCGCAATACCGCACATTGCGCGTCGACGGGATGCGTAGCGATTCGCTGGCACGGCTTGGCTTCGATGTGGTTGGCGTCGAAGCAAGTGGAGTGCTCGTCGTGGTATCGCCACGTGATCGAACTCGCCTCGAGGCAATGGGCCTGCGCTTCGCGGATCTCAGCCGACGACCATCTCTGGCGAATGCCGTAGCCTCACCGGTCGTCTACCGCCCATTCGATGACCCCGTACGCGGCATACGCGCCTGGGTTGATTCGCTCACGCGCGCCAACACGCGCGTGCACGTGGACACCATCGGCAGGTCGTTCGAGGGGCGCCCGATATTCGCGCTCAAGCTTGGCCAGCTCGGCGACAGCCCGCAGCGGCCGAACGTCATCTTCATCGCCACTTACCACGCGCGTGAATGGGCAGCCACGGAAATGGCGCAGCGCCTCGTCCGGTTTCTCGCTGCACCACCAGGAACCGATGCGCGCCGCGATTCTCTGGTGCAGTCCCGCGATATCTGGGTGATTCCAGTCGCCAATCCCGACGGCTACCAGTACACGTTCTCGAACGAGCGGCTCTGGCGAAAGACGCGCTCGCCACAGGCAAATGGAAACGTCGGCGTGGACATGAACCGCAATCACTCGGTGTCCTGGGGGCTCGACAATCAGGGGTCATCCAGCGAGGCCTCGTCCGAGATTTTCCGGGGACCGTCCCCCGCGTCGGAGGTTGAGACACGAAGTATCGAAACATTCCTCGCGGCGCACCCGCCGGTGGCTGCGGTGAGCTATCACACCTTTGCCGGCCTCATCATTTATCCACCCGGCAGTGTCTATGGCGCACTCCCCGCGGACTGGCCCGTGTACAAGGCGCTCGCCGGAACGCACCTGAAGAGTGCGGTCATTGACCGCCTCCCTGGGTCGAGCCGCGTGGAGTATGCGCCCGGTCCAGGGTGGAACCTCTACACAACGAACGGAGAGTTCACTGAGTTCGCGGCCACACGGTTTGGCGCACTGACATTCACGCCAGAGCTCACTAGCGGGTACGGACCGCAGGGCTACTATGGCTTCGAGTTTCCCGACGATGAAGCGCTGCTCGACCGGCTTTTTCAGGACAACCTGCCCTTTGCGCTCGACCTCCTTGATGCCGCACGCGATCCCCTGAACTTCCGGAGCGAGACGATCGGCGCGCGGCCGGCCCGGTTGACGCTCGAAAGCGTCAGCCCCGAAATCCGCGCGACCCTTCCTTCGTCCGAGGCGGCCGGTGCGAGCGTGACCGCCGGCTCGGCGTTCACCTTTCGCCTCGACAGCGCCGCGGGGGGTAAATACACTCGACGCATCATTGTGCCGCTCGCGCGTCGGCCTCCGACTTTTTCCATTACTGCGGGTGCGCAGACAGCGAACTTTCGTCTGCTCACCATCTCCGGTGCCGAACCCGGCGATCCGGCGTGGACGGCGCAGAACTTCATTCGCGATTCGTCACTCTATCGGAGCGGAACACGGTCGTGGTTTGGCACCGGCGGCACGCTGACGACCCTGCCCGTTACGGTGCCGGTTGAATCGGACACCGTCTCACTCGTCTTCTGGACGCTCTATCTGGGGAGCGGATTCAGTGCGTACCCATCGGGACGGGTCGATGCATCCACTGATGGCGGCATTTCGTGGACGCCGGTCCTCATCGAGCGCGGCTCGGCACCGACGTGGTACACCGACCGTGTCACGGTCGGTGGTGTTCGAGGCAAATCGGTCGCGTTTCGCTTCGTCGCCGAGGGACTACCCTGGCGCATCGACGAGGCAGCGGTCGTGTCGCATGGCGCCGTCACGAGCGCCGTGACCGCGGCGGCACCCGTCTTGCGGCCGAGTGAGAACCCCGTGCGCTCGGCGGCCGTGCGTTTTGCATGGCCCTTCAGTACGGCCGCGGGCGAGGTGGTCGCATACGACTTTTCGGGCCGCGAGGTATTTCGCAAATCGGTTTCGGCCGGCGAGGCCGTGACCTGGGATATCCGCACGTCTGGTGTCGCAAACGGTGCGTATGTGGTCGTGGCGCGTTCCGGCAAGCAGCTTTCCCGGATCAAACTCTTTGTGGCCCGGACTTCGCGATGATCGTTGGCGTTGGGATAGACCTGGTGGAGATCGCGCGCGTTGAGCGTCTGCTCGACGGCAAGGGCCAGCGCGCCCTTGACCGCCTCTTCTCCGCCGCGGAAGTGACCTACGCGACGGGACGCGCGCGGCCGGCCATGCACCTCGCGGCACGATTGGCAGCCAAGGAAGCCGCGTTCAAGGCGCTCTCCGGGTCTGATGAAGCACGACTGATTGGCTGGCATGAAGTCGAGGTCGTGTCGCAGACCGGCCGCGCCCCGGAACTCCGCTATCACGGGCGGGCCGCGGCTCGAGCCGAAGCACTCGGCGTCAAGCGCTCGCACCTCAGCATCACGCACACGGACACTACTGCCGGAGCGGTCGTGGTCATCGAATCGTGATCGACCGCTGGCGCAGGTTCGGCATACCCGAGTATTTTATTCTGGATATGCGGACCACCCGCCAACTCAAGACAGCCGCGTTGCTTATCAGCGCAATGGCTGCCATGGGCGCGGCCCCTCAGGAGGCCGTGGGGAAACGTCTGTCCGCCATCGTGGGTGTTGCGGTCGAGGAGTACGCCAAGGGCGTCACCGAAGACGGAAAGCTCAAGTCGGCGGTGGAGCTGGAGGAGGCAACCGGGTTCCTCAAAGAGGCCCGTGACGTCGCCGGGCGACTGACCTCCCCGACCGCGACTGCCGTGCGGGCAGCGCTTGATTCGCTTACTGCAGCCACCGGCCGTCAGGCCCGTCCCGACATCGTGCGCGGCTTTTACGACCAGTTCTCCAAAGCCCTCGGCACTGACGGCGCTCTGGACCTGCCTACACGGCCCGTGAGTCTGACGGCTGGGAAGGCACTCTACGAGGCGAACTGCGCGGCGTGCCATGGCTTGGTTGGCGGCGGAGGTCCGGCCACCGCTGGTGGTTTGGCGCCCCCGGCCATCGGGTCGCATGAAATCATGCGCGACGTCACTCCGGCGCTCACCTATCGCATTGTCTCGGTGGGAATCCAGGGCACGGCCATGGCAGGATGGGCCGAGAAACTGACGAGCGATCAGCGCTGGGATGTGGTGTCGTATGTGAACGCGCTGCGGAGCACAGCGGCGGAGCGGTCGCGCGGCGAAGCCGTTTTGGCGCGGATGTGCCCGGGGTGTCGCCCCGAGGGTATCCGGGCACGCGCATTCGGCTGGCAGGCGCAGCGCAGCGATGTGGAGATCGAGGCCATGTTGCGCGCCGGCGACGCAGAATCCGGTCTTACGGTCGGCGGGCCGGTGAGTTCGTCCGAAGTCGCGGCAATTGTGGCAGCGCTTCGCGCGAACACCGTGGTGGCGCCGCCAAACGCGGCCAGTGCGGGTGAACTCGATGCACGTCGCACCTCACGACACATTCTGCAGTTGATCGACGACGCGGTGGCCGCGGCGCGCGCCGGCCGGGCTACCGACGCGTCCGATCTCGCGTTCGATGCGTACATCGCCTTTGAACCGCTCGAGACCAACACGCGGATGCGCGATCCTGCGCTCGTCGCGAGTATGGAGCGGTCCTTCGCAGACTTTCACAGCGCGGTGAAGGCTGGAGATCTGGCCGCCTCCGAACAAATGCGTTCCGCGATCGAGCGCGAACTGCCGTCGGTGGTGGCACTGGCGGTCGCCAAGTCCACGAAGTGGGGAACGTTTCTCGAGTCGTTCGTCATCATTCTGCGCGAAGGATTCGAGGCCATCCTGGTGCTCGGCGCGGTGGTTGCGTTCCTCATCAAGACGGGGCACCGCCAGCGAGTGCGCGAAATCTGGTTTGGCGCACTCACAGGACTTGGCGCGAGCGTAGTCCTTGCCTTCCTGCTACGCACCGTCCTCTCCACGCTGCCGGCCAGCCGCGAGGTGATCGAAGGCGCCACGCTCCTCGTCGCTGTCGTTGTCCTCTTCTCGGTGAGCTACTGGCTGCTGTCCAAGGTGGAGTCCGCGCGCTGGCAGCAGTTCATCCGGGAGAAGGTGACGGCCGCGCTCTCGCATGGCGGAAGTCTCACGCTCGCATTCGTTGCCTTTCTTGCCGTGTTCCGCGAAGGCGCCGAGACGGCGCTCTTCTTTCAGGCGCTCTTTGCCCGCAGCGACACCACCGTCGCGCCCGTGATGGCGGGAATCGGCGCCGGTGCGGCCACACTCACGGTCGTCTTCTCGCTCTTCTACCGCTTTGGCGTGCGCATTCCGCTGCGCCCCTTCTTTGCTGTCACGAGCGGACTCCTCTATTGGATGGCGTTCGTGTTCGCGGGTAAGGGCATCAAGGAACTGCAGGAAGGCGGTGCCGTTTCGCGCACGCTCCTTCCCGGGTTCCCGCACATCGAGGTGCTGGGCATCTACCCGACGGTGGAGTCGCTGCTCGCGCAGCTGCTGCTCCTTGGACTCCTTCTCTTCGCGCTCTGGCGCACGCTGCGTCCGTTGCCGGTGCCCGCCGATGAGCCCTCGGTGCAGCGTACTCCGCTGCCCGTTGTCGCGAATGCGCCTGCGACGATTCCCCCCGAAGTCGCAGCGCGGCTCGCCGAACTGCAGGTGACGGCGAAGCAGCTACAGGATCGTGTGGACTCGCTCGAGCGCGAAGTCGAGCACGACGCGACGCTCCCGCGCGATCGCCCGAACTAGGCCGCTACTGGTCTCCGCCGCGCGGCCATCCAGGCGGCGCCACCAATCAGGAACACCAGGCCAATCATCTGCGCCATCGTGAATGCGCCGAAGAACCGGTCGTCCTTCGCGCGGAAGACTTCAACGATGATGCGCTCGACCCCGGCCAGCACGCAGTAGGCGCCAAACAACCAGCCGGCCGCGTGCTTATGGTCGCGCAAACGCCACAGCACGGCGAACATCACCATCCCCATCACCACCTCGAATAGCTGCGTCGGATACACCGCGACGACTTCTGTCGGCGGCAGCGTCGCAAGTTCCTTCTGGCCGAACTCAGTCGAGAGAATCTGCGCCGTAGAGGGCGGCGCGCCCTCGGGAAAACGCACCGCAAATCGGCTTGACCACGCGCGCCCGTAGTCGTCGCCCACAGCCCAGCAGCCGGTACGACCCACTGCATACGCCGCCGCGAGCGCCGGCGCGCAGGCATCGCTGATCATCGTGAAGCTGATCTTCTTGAACCGCATCCAGCCGGCCGTGGCCAGAATGCCGCCGATCAGTCCACCCCAGAAAACGAACCCCGCGCGCTCGCCCAGTGACGACGCACTTCCAGTGAGGATCGCGTAGTAGATCTTGCCGCCCGCAAGTCCACCGATCACGGCGGCGATCACGATGTCCGGCATCAGGTCCGCGTCCTGCTTGCGCTCGGTGAGCACGGCCTGGGCAACGATCTGCGCGATGAGGAATGCGCCGAGCATCGCGATGCCGAAGCCGGTGAGCGGCAACGGCCCGATCTGCAGTTCAAACGGGTGGTGGATGATCGACGTCAGCGTGCTGTCCATGACGGTGAATGCTACGCGGCTGCGCCGCCCGGCACGAGTCCGGGCAGCGACATCGTGGCGTACGCGTTGAGGTCCGGGCCGGCTGTTTCTCCACGAGCCAGACGGAAGAGTCCGGCCCGTGCGATCATCGCGGCGTTGTCGGTTGCCAGGCGCGGGCCCGGTGCAAACACGCGAGCGTCCGCACCGATCGCCTCAGTGGCGCGCGCAGCGACGCGGGCCACCAGCGCTCGGTTGCACGCAACGCCTCCGCCGAGCACAATGCGATTGCGGCCGAACACCACTGCGGCGCGCACGCTCTTTTCCGCCAGCGTCTCGATCAGGGCGTCCTGAAACCCCCGCGCGATCGCGGCACGTTCGGCATCGAGTGTGCCTCGAGCCTCCGCTGCCCGTACGCTGTGAAGAATCGCCGTCTTGAGTCCGCTGAAAGAGAATTCGTAGTAATCCGAGTCACCTGGGCGTTGGCCACCATGCAGCATGGGGCGCGCGAAGCGAGGAATCGCTCCGGTCGCGGTCGCCGCCATCGCCTCGATATGGCGGCCGCCCGGGTACGGAAGCCCCAGCAGCTTGGCCGTCTTGTCGAATGCCTCTCCGGCGGCGTCATCACGCGTGGCACCAAGGAGCTGGTATCGCCCCCACGCAGGTACATCGAGGAGCAGTGTGTGGCCACCGCTCACAAGCAGCGCCGTGAACGGGGGCGCCGCGTCCGCGTCCTCGAGCTCCGTCGCAAAGAGATGCCCTTCCATATGATGCACACCCACCAACGGCACACCGAGCGACGCTGCGAGTGACTTGGCGAACGAGACGCCCACCAGCAGCGCACCGACCAGTCCAGGGGCGTTAGTCACGGCGACAGCGTCGATCTCGTCGCGGCGAATCCCCGCATCGTCGAGCGCTTGTCGCGTCACCGGGGCGATAGCCGTCAGGTGCGCACGCGACGCGATCTCGGGTACCACACCGCCAAACACGCGATGCACGTCCTGTGAGAGAATCACCAGTGAGCGGAGGGTGCCGCGCGCGCCATCGCCTTCCACCACGGCGGCCGACGTCTCATCGCACGATGTCTCGATGCCGAGCACCCGCATGCGACGAACGCTCAGTCCTGCCGAGCAGCCGGCACGGCGTTCGCTGGTTCGGCGATCAGCTCACGCAGCAGCGGCCGCTGTTCGTTCACCGTCCACGACGAACCAATCAACCGCCGCCGGATCACGCCATTCCGGTCAATCAAGAATGTCTCCGGCACTCCGGTGGTCTGGTAGTCATCGCGGATCTTTCCCGATTCGTCATACACGATCTCGAACGTGAGTTGCATCTCCCGACGAAACTCGCGGATCGCGTCGGCCATGCCGGGGTTGTCGATGCTCACCGCGACGACCATCAGTCCGGCCGGGCCGAGTTCCTTGTGCAGAGTCTCAATCCGCGGCATCTCTTCGCGGCACGGGCCGCACCAGGTGGCCCAGAGGTTCAGCAGGATCGGCTTGCCGCGGTACGACGCGATCCCGCGCACTTCTGGCGATCCTGCGCCCGAATCGGGGAGTGTATGCGCCGAGAAATCAGGGGCCACTGATCCGGGCACAATTGGCCCAGCGGTGCCATCGCTCATCGCGCCGAACGCGAGCAACCCAACGAGCGTGAGCGTCACGCCGCCCACAACGATCCACTGCCGGCTGGAACTCACGCTTGCTCCGCGCAGAGTGCCCGCAGCGTGCGGATTTCGGCCGCCGGATCCGCCGCCATGAAGACCGCATTGCCCGCGACGAAGGTGTCCGCGCCCGCGCGCCAGCACGCCTGAATGGTCTCTCGCGTCACGCCGCCGTCCACTTCCAGTAGCGCGCTGCTTCGCGTTTCGGCGAGAATGGCTCGCGCGCGGGCAATCTTGCCGAGGCTCGCCGGGATGAACTTCTGCCCACCGAATCCCGGGTTGACGGACATGATCAACAACAGGTCAAGGTCCGCGGCCACATCGCGCAGCGTCTCGACCGGCGTGGCGGGATTCATCACGGCGCCCGCCATGCATCCGAGTTCGCGGATGCGTCCAAGCTGGCGATGCAGGTGGGGTGCCGCTTCCACGTGGATCGTCATTACCGACGCGCCGGCCTTGGCGAACGAATCGAAGTACTTCTCCGGCTCCACGACCATCAGATGCACATCGAGTGGGAGCTTGGTCAGCCGCTTGCAGGTCTCGATGACTTTCACACCGAACGAAAGATTCGGGACGAAGACGCCGTCCATCACATCCACGTGCAGCCAGTCGGCGCCACCCGCTTCGATCATGGCGAGTTGCTCGGCGAGACGCCCGAAATCCGCGGCGAGGAGGGACGGCGCGATTTTCACACGGGGCGTGGGAACGACCGGGCTCACGAGGCCCTCCGGCGCAGACGCGCGGCAAAGGCGCCGTCGGCGCCGTGGAGATGGGGGAGCAGCCGCAACCGGCCGGCATCGAGTGCGGCATCCGGCACGGTTCCCTCTGGCGGTGGTTCGAGCGAGAAATCGGGATGCTCGGCGAGGAACGACTCAACCTGCGCGTCGTTCTCTTCCGCTTCCATAGAACACGTGCTGTACACGAGAAGTCCACCGGGGGCGACAATCGTGGCGGCGGACTTGAGGAGTGCGCGCTGCACTGCGCTCATCACCGCGAGGTCACTCGGCTTCAGCCGCCAACGCATATCGGGGTGACGGCGGAAGGTGCCGGTGCCCGTGCACGGCGCGTCGAGCAGCACGCCATCCATTGGCGCGAGTGCGGGAAACCGGGCGTCGGCCACGAGCGCAGTGACGCTTTTCTTCAGGTCGAGGCGTTCGATCGACTCCCGCACACGGGCCAGTCGGGAGACTGACGAATCGGATGCAACGACGAGCCGCGCGTCGCGCGCGAGTTCGAACGCCTTGCCCCCCGGCGCAGCGCACAAGTCCGCGACCACGCTTCCTGCAGGAAACGCAGCGTACCGCGTGACCATCGTGGCAGCGGGATCCTGCACGAAGCAGAGCCCCTGCTGGAACGCCCCAACTGTCGTGAGCGCGACTCCGTGCTGTACACCCAGACTTCCGGGGTCGAGAGCCGGTTCGAACGTGGAGACACCGGCCGCGTCGAGCATGGCCTCGAGCTGCTCGCGCACAATTCCCACCGGTCGGAGGATCGTGTGCGCTTCACGGTTGTTGGCTTCGAGCAGGCGCCGCGTGGCATCTGCTCCCCAACGGGCGAGCCAGCGTGCCACGAGCCAGCGCGGATGCGAATGGGCGAGCGCCAGCGCATCGAGCGGATCAGCCGGCGTTGCCGGCTCGAGCCCGTCGCGCTCGCGGTCCACGCGGCGCAGCACGGCGTTGGCGAGTTTACTCGCCCCGTCGCCGTGCGAGACTTTCACCTGCTCTACTGTCTGTGCGATGGCCGCGTACGCTGGCACGCTATCCATTGCGACCAACTGGTAGGCACCGAGGCGCAGGAGGTCGCGGACATCCAGGTGGAGCCGTTGAAGGCCGCCGCGGACCCGGCTTTCCAGGACCGCGTCCAACCAGGCTCGGCGCCGGAGGGACCCGTAGCACAGCTCCTGGAGCCAGCGTCGGTCGCGGGCGTCGAGCCCCCGTGCGGCCGAGTCGAGTGCGGCGTCCAGCATCGTGCCGCCCCGAAGATCTGCCATCACCCGGGAGGCCGCGATGCGAGCCGGGGTGATAGCCACGCGGGAACCAGCGGCGGCGCGAGTCTCGAACTGAGCCATGTTGATGGAAGATAAGGGCCTGAGCCCCGACGAACTTCCCGCCGCGCCGCGACGAATCACACGAATTCCAGGCCGCAGCGGATCCACCCGAACAAACGCCGCAACCACCAAACTACCTTTGGGCGTTACCGCGCAGTGACTCGAACCGTCTTGTCCTGTGCAGGAAAGCAGGCTCCGGGCCCTAACCCGGCGGCCTGTAGTTTCCGCTATCACGCGTTGCTCGGCGCCCTTCGGGGCGCGATATTCGACACCCCACGGACGACCTTTTTTCGCACGGAGTCCTGATGCTCGGTCGCACTCGGTTTTCACGACGTTCCGCAATCGCCTGCACGGCGCTGGCCCTCTCGGCTGCTGCCTGCAATCGCGATAGCGCGACGACCGGCCCGTCCGGATCGACTTCAAAAGATTTTGCCGCCAACTTGCGTCTCGTCTCCGGCGACCAGCAGCTCGGCGCGATGGGTTCAGCGCTTTCGCAGCCGATCATAGTGAAGGTGGTGGATGCCGGTGGCCAGCCGGTCACGGGCGCTGCGGTGACGTTCAGCGTGCGCGCGGGCGGTGGCTCTATCAATCCAGCGGCCAACGTTTCAGACGCCAACGGCCTCGTGTCGTCCACCTGGACGATGGGAACGTCGCTCGGTGAGAACAAGGCGGTTGCGCTCCTTACGAATCAGTTCCTGCTCGACAGCGCCGTGTTCAAGGCGACGGCGACGACGGGCCCGGCCAATGCGCTCTCGCTGATGAGCGGGAACAACCAGACCATCCAGGCGAGTCGCGCGCTGCCGCTGCCGCTCTCCGTTCGCGTGCGCGATGCGTTCGGCAACAACCTCTCCGGCGTGCGGGTGACATGGACGCCAGCCGCGACAAACGGATCCGTCACGGTAGCGGTTGATACAACAGCCGCCGACGGGACTGCCAATGCGAGTTGGACGCTTGGTAACGCAGCCACGACGCAGTCGCTCAATGCGACTGTGACCGGCATTGCGACGCCACTGGCGTTCACGGCTGTGGCGACTGCCGATTCGGGCCGGATCTTTACCGTAACCGCAACGCCGCCCGCGACTGCATCGGCGTCTTCGCTCCTTGGCGCCATCACCATTCGCGTGACCGACCAGTACGGCAACAATGTTTCTGGCGCGGCGATCACCTGGAACGATCTGATTGTCGGCGGTGGCTCCCTGAGTGCCACCACTGGCACGACATCGGCCACCGGTGCCGCAACAACGACGTGGACGCTGGGCCGCCGGCTCGGTACACAGTCAGTTCGCGCCAAGCTCACGGGGCGCAGTGAAACCATCAGCGTCTCGGCCACGAGTACTGTCGGCTTCTCTGACGTGATCGCCGGGAACACCCAGGCCTGCGGTGTTTCCGCGGCCTCGAACTCCGTGTACTGCTGGGGTGCAGGCAGCGACGGACAGCTCGGGATGGGCGGATTTGGGAGCTCCACACAGCCGACGATGGCCATTACACAGGCAGGGGACACGGCGTCCGGAC
>SXGU01051241.1_pt1 | contig 35448 bp, 28 predicted proteins | sample 3174531 | NCBI WGS metagenome assembly SXGU01 (sample SAMN11356863, study PRJNA531348) | freshwater metagenome | isolation source: freshwater sample F1-140 | place: China: Fuxian Lake, Yuxi | collected 2017-12-25 | reverse complement strand
TGTAAAAGCAACAAGCATCGAATGGTAAAGTGTGCCGACAAAGGGGTGGGGAAGAGAGGAGAGGGAGGGTTGGGAGTAAAGAACGGCTCTCGCAGTCATCGCGGATTTAGCCCCGAAGGGGCGCTGACGCGTAACAAGGGGTTACGCTGCGATTCACCCCCCTGGCTACGCGCCAGCGCCCCTCCGGGTCTGAAAACCATTCGTATCACCCCTTCGGCACCCACACCGGTGGCGGGGTGATCTCGTCCGCGGGGCGCGAGCCGGCGTTCTTCCGCCCGCTGCCCGCGAACCGGCTCGTACACCGCACGGTCATGTCCGTGTCGCACGCGAGTTGACAACTCAGGCGCACACCGGTTAACCCTTTCGTCGCGAGAACCTGCTTCTCGGCGACGGTCATTTGGTCCGGTTCGCCGCTCACGAACTCGACGCGGCACGTCGTACACGCGGCATTGCCACCACACGCGTGCAGTTGGTCCACGCCAGCCTCGTCCGTGAGCGCGAGCACGAGCCGCTTGCCCGCAGGAACCGAAAACTCCCCCACACCTTCGACGGTCACCTTCGGCACGGTTGTTCCTCAAGAAGAGTGCGGGCGATTCGACCCAGACTACTCCATTGCTCCCGCAGTCGGTTGTCAATATCTTCTGCGTGACGGCGAATCCGATTCCAACAGGTTCCGACGCGCCCCAGCCCCGGAGGCCACCCGTGGCGGTGATCGAGACGAGAGATTTGTGGAAGACCTACGGCCGAATCGAGGCGCTCAAGGGCGTATCGCTTCGCGTCGAAAAGGGCCAGATCTACGGTCTGCTCGGCCAAAACGGTGCCGGCAAAACCACGCTCATCAAGATCCTCCTCGGCATCGTCCGGCTGACGCACGGCGAGGCGTCGCTGCTCGGCGCACCGGCCGGCGACGTCGGCGCGCGCCGCAAGGTCGGTTACCTTCCCGAAGACCACGCCTTCCCCAACTACCACACCGGCTACTCGCTGATGGACTACTACGGTAGCCTGTACGGGGTGTCCGCGGCCGAGCGCAAGAAACGCATCCCGGACACGCTCGAACAAGTCGGGATCGCCGGGCGCATGCACTACAAGATCAAGACCTACTCGAAAGGCATGAAACAGCGGCTCGGCATCGCACAAGCGCTGATGCACGAGCCGGACCTGATCATCCTCGACGAACCGACCGACGGCGTGGACCCGATGGGCCGACGCGAGATCCGCGAGCTAATGACCGTGCTCAAGGAGCGGGGTCACACGATCTTCCTGAACTCGCACTTGCTCGGCGAGGTCGAACTGATCTGCGACCGTGTCGCCATCCTCCAGCAAGGGAAACTGGTTCGCGAAGGCACCATCGCGGAACTGACCAAGACGAAGGGTACGTTCATCCTGGGGCTGCTCTCCGGGCAGGTGTTCCCGCTGGAAGCGGTCGCCAAACTCGGGTTCGCGGTCCTGGCACTGCCGGGCACCACCGGGCACTTTGAGGTGACGCTCAACGAAGGGCAGACCATCGAACCAGTGATGAAACTGCTCTCGGCGAGCGGCCTGACAGTCACTCACATCGTCGAGAAGAAGCAGTCGCTGGAAGACGTGTTCATTACGCTGGTCGAAGGGGCCGAACCGGGGGTGGACCGCAAGCGGCGGCGTGCCCGCCCCGTCGGCGGGGGGGAGTAATCCAGTGCGACAGTTCTTCGCCATCCTGAAAGACTCGTACCGCGAGGCCGTGGACGGGTTCGTCATCTACGTCATGCTTGGTCTGTCGGCGATACTCATCCTGATCGCCGCCAGCATGTCATTCACCCCGGTCCCACCGGCGGACGCGTTCAGCACCATCGTTCCGCAATTCAACATCATTGTCCCGGACAAAGGGCGCAGCAGCGCCATCTCGATCGAGAACCGGAACACCTTCAAAACGTCCGACGTGGAGCCGTCCGGCAGCGGGTATAAGTTGCGGCTGACCGTGAGCGGCGAGACCGACCGAGGCGGGGAGTTCGACCCGGTTGATGCCGCCGGTGGGAAATCCGACAAGCCGAAGGGGGACACGTTCCGCGCCGCAGTCGCGCGCTGGGCGGCCGTCACCGGCGAGACCGTGCGCGTGGACGAGAAGGGCAAGGTGAACAAGAACAAGGGTGCGAAGGGGGTCGATGTGGCCCTGCCCACGAAGTTCACGGTGGCCGAACAGCGGGCCGTCACCAGCGCTCAGATGGAAGAATTCCTCAAGAGCCAGTTCTTCATGCACGCCGACATGAGCGCGACCGTGACGCGTGTCGCAAGCACCGAGGAACCCACCTACACGTTCGACGTGACGACGACTGGCGGATCGGCCGTGAAGGGCTGGCCGCACAGCGCGAAACTGTTCTTCGGCGCGGCCACCCTGGCCGACGACGCCCCGCTCGGCGGAACCCTGTGGCTGATGGAGGATGTCGCCATCAACCGGTTCGGCGGTACGTTCACGCTGCTGATCGGCATGATCATCACTTCGTTCTTCATCCCCAACATGCTCCGCAAGGGGAGCGTGGACCTCCTCATTTCAAAACCCGTTGGGAGGGCCCAGTTGCTGGTCTTCAAGTACATTGGGGGGTTAACATTCATGTTCCTGGTGACCGCGTTCACGGTCGGTGGGGTCTGGCTGGTGGTGGCCATGCGGTCCGGGTTCTGGGATCCGTCGTTCCTCATCGCAATCCCCATGCTCACGTTCACCTTCGCGATCCTTTACGCCCTGTCCACGCTAACGGCCGTGTTCACTCGGAGCGCGATCGCGGCCATGCTCATCTCGGTCGGGTTCGCGTTCTTTCTGTTCGTGTTCGGACAGATCAAGGCCGTGTCCGACGACGCCTTGGCGGAGGCGGGCCCGAACGTTAAGGCGTCGTTCCTCAAGGAGTACGTGGTGGATTTTGGGCACGACGCCCTCCCGCGAACCCGCGAACTCGATCAGCTCGTCCGCCGCGCCATTTCCGACGGCACGCTCACCCCGGCTGCGCGAAAACTATTGGTGCGTACCGAAGAAACGCCTCCACTAGCCAGCACCTTCGGCGTGTCGCTGTTCCACATCGCCTGGATGCTCGGCGTCTCGTGTTGGTGGTTCAGTCGGCGCGACTACTGACGAGGCGCTCGCCTTCCAGTTTGCGGTAGCGCGTTTCGTCGATGCGCGCGAACCGCACCGTGTCGCCGACGCGAAGCGGGAAGAACCCGCTCGCCACGTCCACAATCGTGAGCGGCGTTCGACCGATGAGATTCCAGCCGCCGGGCCGCGCGAGCGGGTAAATGCCCGTTTGCCGGCCCGTGAGGCCCACACTTCCAGGCTCGACACGCACCCGCGGACTCGGCAGCCGACCCACGCCACACAACGCATCCGGCAAGTAACCCAAGTATGGGAACCCCGGCACGAACCCGATCGCGTACACGGTGTACGTCGTCGAAGTGTGAAGCCGGATTACCTCGTCCGCGGTGAGTTTGGTGTGTTCGCACACACGGGGCAGGTCGAGTTGCATCTCATAGCACACGGGTATCGTGAACGCACGACTGTGCTCGTTTAGCCGCGACCCGGAGTCCGCGGAGGGGAGCGCGAGCGTGTCCAACCAGCCCATCACCTCTCGCGCGCTCACCACATCGGCGTCGAAGAAGACGCCAACGCTCGCGTAGGCCGGCACCACATCGAACAGCCACGCCGGGTTCGCGGCGCGCACCGCGGCGGCGAACCCCACCGCGGCGCGTTCGTCCGCGAGGTACGCCAGTACCGCCTGATCGCCCAGGTACACGAGTTTCATAAGCTTGCTTTAGGCGAACCCCGGACGCAAGTCCGGGGGTGCGCGTTCCCACCCCCGGACTTGCGTCCGGGGTTCGCCTGAAATCACCCCTCCCGGCCGACGTTATTCTCACAATGGGACCGAATCAACTCGCCGAACTGGTTGATCGGTGTGCGGCGGCACTCGTGCTGTACGCGCGGCAGTGGTGCGCCACCCCCGAAGACGTGGTGCAAACCGCGTTCCTGAAGTTGGTCCGCATCGGCACCCCGCCGGACAACCTGTTGCCGTGGCTGTATCGCGTGGTGCGGAACGGGGCCATCGACGCGAGCCGGGCCGCGCGCCGCCGACACCGCTACGAAGCTGCCGCCGCCGACGGTGCGCCCAAGTGGTTCTCGCCGTCCTACGATCCAACCGGCATCGACGCCCGAGCCGCCGCCGCGTCGCTCGCGGATTTGCCCGCCGAAACGCGTGAGATCATTGTCGCTCACCTGTGGGGCGGTTTGACGTTCGAGCAGATCGCACAAGCGGTCGGCAGTTCGGCCGCGACCTGTTACCGGCGGTACGCCGCGGGCCTCGAAATCCTTCGCCAGAAACTCGGGGCCGAGCGCCCCGCTCACACAAAATGAATACCCCAACACCGAACAACCCGCCGAACGCGCCCGACCCGCTCGCGATTGCGCTCGCGATGCTCGACCCGGCCCCGCACGGGTTCGACTGGAACGCGCTGATGTTCGCCGCTGGCCGCGCATCGAAAGCGCGCACGCTCGCGTTCTGGCGTGTCATCGCGGGCGTGTGCGCCACGGCCGCGTGCGGGTTCGCGCTCGCGTTCTTCGTGCGCCCGCCGGTCGTTGTCGAACGTCCGCACATCGTCTACGTCGATCGCGCGGTCCCGGCTCCCGCTCCGACGGACGTTCCGCCGACTCGCGGAGAACGGTGAACTTTCACGATTCGACTCGGCGCTGGGGGTTGAAGCCCCTGGTTCTTTGTGGGGAATAGCACATGCTTCGCACTCTCCTGCTCGTGCTGCTCGCGGGAACCGTCGCCGCTGCGCAACCGCCCAAGCCTAAAGACCCGCCCACGAAGGACATTCCGCCCGGCACCAAAGAACCGAACCTGCCCACGGTGGACGTGCGCAAGTTCACCGCGACACCGGCCGCGGCACCGCTCCCAACACTCAAGTACGAACTGCTGCCCAGACTGCGCGACCGCACCCCGGGCAACGCGGCACTCGACTACCACCGCGCATACATCCTCCGCCCGTTGTGGCCGCGTGACCCGAAGGAATCCACCAAGCTCAACGAAACGCTGATCGCGTGGGAAGACACACCGGTCGGAAAACTGCCGGTCGCGGAGGTGAAGAAGCATCTGCTCGGCTACTCGCAATCGTTCCGCGCGCTCGATGCGGGCGCGAAAGCCAACCACTGCGACTGGGAACTTGCGAGCAAAATCTCGGTGAAGAACATCGACCTGCTGCTCACCGAGGTGCAGACGTTCCGCGAACTCGCACGGTTCCAGAAGCTCCGCGTTCGCGTCGCGCTCGCGGAGAACGACTTCGATTCCGCCGTACAGCACATCCAGACCGGCATCCGTTTGGGCAAAGACGTGGGCGAGGGAGCAACGCTCATACAGTCGCTCGTCGGCATCGCCATCGTCACCATCTTCCTGAACGAACTGGAACAACTGATCCAGCGGCCAAACAGCCCGAACATGTACTGGGCACTGACCACGCTGCCACGACCAATCCTCGACCCGCGAAGCGCCCTTGAGGGCGAAGGGCGAATCTTCGACAACCTGTTCCCGAACGCAAAGCAACTCGAAAAGGGGCCGGTGTCCGCGGAGCGGGCGAACCTCTTGCTCGAAGAGATGCTGACCGCGTTCAACAACATGGGCACCGACGCGAACATCAAGCCGGGCGGGTTGGCCCTCGCGGGGTACGTCGTGTTCAACGCGCCAGGCGCGAGCAAGCACCTCGTCGAACTCGGTTGGCCGGCTGCGACCGTTGAGAAGATGCCTCCGGCTCAAGTAGTCGCGCTACGAGCGATCACCGCATACCGGATCATGACCGATGACCAGACGAAGTGCTTCAGTTTGCCGTTCCCGGAAGCGCGAGCCGAACTCGCGAAGGTCCGCACGCGGGCCGACAAACTTCGGAAGGACAGCGGCGACGTGATCGTCACGGCGTTCGCGCTCACGATGCCGGCGGTCGAAAAAGTCTACGAAGCGCACGCACGCACGAATCGGCGCGTCGCGGCGCTGCGGGCCATCGAAGCGGTGCGCCTCCACGCAGCGGCGAACGAGGGGAAGTTACCCAAGTCGCTTGCGGACATCAAAGTCGTGCCGGTGCCGCACGATCCGTACACACTTCAATCGTTCGAGTACGTGGTGAAGGACGACAACATGTTCACGCTGACCCTCCCGCCGCCCACCGGGGACAAGCCACACGTCGGCAACAACTTCCGCTACGAGATCCTGGTGAAGAGATAGTGCGGGGACGAGGGCGAGTAGGAGGAAAGACAACAGGCCAAAAACAGTGAAAACAAAAGCCTTGCGCCGGTTGGCGCGGGGCTTTGGTCTTTGAACGTTGCTTCCGTTTTCCTCTTCCCCTGTCTTCCCCGCCTTGCCTTTCTTCGCGCTCACACAGGCGAAGCCCCCACACTTCGGCCGCGCGCGTCACGATCTTGACACAAAATCTTCCCGAGTCTATGTGCCGCACTCGCGCCACAGATGCCGCTCCGAACGCTAGGTGTCCCTGGGGGAATCCGATGCCCGCCTGCCGTCGTTACCGCTCGTGGCTCGTTGCCGCCGTGTTCGCGTTTGCGCTGTTCGCGGGCGCTCGCGGCTGGCTGAGAGCGGCCGACAACCCGCAAGGGAAACAGATCGCCGAGATCCAAACGGCTGGTAACCGCATCCACCCGACACCGCAAATCCTGAACGTGATGCACTCGCGTGCCGGCAAGCTCTACGATCAGGCGCTCATTCAAGAAGACGTGCGCCGACTCCAGAGCACGCGCTGGTTCACGCCAGACGGGATTCGCGTCCTCACAACCAACGAAACCGACGGCCGCATCACGGTCACGATCTTCGTCACCGAGTTGTCGAGCACGATACAGGAAATCGTGTACCGCGGCGCGCAGCACCTGAGCCCCAGCGACTTACGGACCCTCACCGGGTTGCGCAAGGGCGACCCGATGAACCCACTGGCCAACGAAGTCGGCCGCAGTTCCATCCTCCGCCGGTATCAGGACGATGGCCGCTATTACGCGGACGTGAAACTGATCGAGGGAAACAAGCCGACCGACTCACGTGTGGTGTACGACATCGTCGAGGGGCCGGTGGTGAAGGTGGCCGCCGTCGAGTTCGTCGGCAACTCGGGCGCGATGACCGGGCGGCTCAAGACGCAACTGGTGACCAAGAAGGAGTTCATCGGGGCGTTTGGCGGCAAGTTCAACCCCGGCACGCTCGAACTCGACCGCAAGGCGCTGGTCGAATACTACCAGTCACTCGGCTACCTCGCGGTGCAGATCTCGCCGGAGGTCCGACGCTCCGCCGACATGAGCCACGTCACCGTCGTGTACCACATCGTCGAGGGCGCGCAGTACCACGTCACGCAGCGCCAGATTGACGGCAACAAGTCATTCGCGACGAACAAACTCGAAGCGGTAACCGAACTCAAGAACGGCGACCGGTACAACCGCAACGTGGCCCAGCGCGACCTGACCCGGCTCCGCGACTACTACGGTCTTCGCGGCTACGCGGTCGGCATCGAGGAGCAGTGGACCGAGGTGCAGCCGGGGTTGGTGCAGGTGAACTACAACGTGCTCAACGATCGCGGCACGCCGGATCGCGTGGGCCGGGTAATCATCGAGGGCAACGAGATCACCCAGGACCGCGTCATCATGAACCAACTCGACCTGCGCCCGGGACAGATTCTTCAGTACCCGAAACTCGAAGATGCCCGGATGCGACTCGCGCGGCTCGGCATCTTCGACCCGGAAGAGCCGCCGCAGGTGGACGTGCTGCCGAACGAACTGGACGGCACGTTCAAGGACATTCGCGTGCGTGTGCGCGAAACACGAACTGGTCAGATCGTGTTCGGCGGCAGCGTAAACTCGGACGCTGGCCTCACGGGTAACATTGCGATCAACGAACGCAACTTCGACCTGTTCCGGTTCCCGACGAGTTGGGACGACTTCCGCTACGGTCGCGCGTTCCGCGGGGCCGGTCAGGAATTGCGACTCGAAGCCGCACCGGGCACGAACTTCCAGCGCTACTCGGCCACGTTCCGCGAGCCGTACCTGTTTGACACGCCGTTCGGCCTGACCACGTCCGCATACTATTACAACCGGGCGTTCGCGGAGTACAACGAGGACCGCTACGGCGGGCGCGTCACCATCGACCGGCGGCTCGACCCGATCTGGACCGCATCGCTGAGTACCCGCGTCGAAGGCGTCAACATCAAGGACGTGCCGTTGTACGCGACGCCTGCGATCACCAACGACATCGGCAAACACTTCCTGGTGGGGCTGCGAGCCGGGATCAACCGCGACACACGCGACTCGTACATCTACCCGACGAAGGGCAACGTGTTCGACGCCGGATTCGAGCAGGTGCTGGGCGACTACACGTTCCCGATGGGCACGGCCGAGTTCACGCAGTTCTTCTCGTCAAAGTATCTGGCCCGCGAGGACGGCAGCGGGCGCCACGTGTTGGGGTTCCGCACGCAGGTCGCGGTGGCCGGTACGAACGCGCCAGTGTTCGAGCGGTTCTACGCCGGTGGTATCCGAAGTTTCCGCGGGTTCACGTTCCGCGGGGTCGGCCCGGTCGAGAACCAGTTGTCCATCGGCGGCACGTTCTCGCTCTTGAACACGATCGAATACCAGATTCCGGTGTTGCCGAATGACAAGATGTTCGTGGTCGCGTTTGTGGACCACGGTACGGTGGAGCGGAACTTCGAGATCCGCGACTACCGGGTTTCCGTGGGTGCGGGCATCCGGCTATCGGTGCCGGCGCTGGGGCCGTTGCCGCTGGCGTTCGACATCGCGTTCCCGCTGCACCGGGCGTACGGCGACCACCGGCAAATCTTCAACTTCTCGGTCGGTCTGTTCGGCAGCAAGTGACGGCGAGCGGCGCCCTACGATATGTTTAGCCGCAACTCCCGCGGGGTTGCGGCCTAAACATACGAAGCGGAGCGCACCATGTTCCTGCTCGGACTGAACGAGGCCGAAGTTTCCGCCGAGTACACCAAACGCATTGTGGTGACGGTCCTCGTCGCCGTGACCACGTCCGGCGCGACGTTCGTGTTCACCTGGTGGTGGGCGCGACGCCAGGCGAGCCAGCAGTGGTACGCGAAGGAGTTCCTGGACCGCATTATCGTCAGTCTGAACATCTTCGCCGACGGCGCGCTGAAGATCCGCACCGTAATGGAGCGGTCGCTCGACGAGATCTTCCTGAACAAACTGGCGGTGGCAAAGGTGTGGGCCGCGGCGCGCGCAACCACGCTCGATAACCCGTTGATGCCGGTCGCCAAAGAAGACCGCTGGTTCCTGCTCAACTTCGTGCTAAACGCGGTCGCGGAACACTTCGTCGAAGGACACATCAAGCGCGACGCCGGGTTGCCGGTCACGACCGTGAAGTACGCGCTGTTCCTGACCTGCGAACTGGTGGGCGACGAGCGCATCCGCAAGGTGCGCGCGATGCTGGTGCGTCACGATGTGCTGGAAAGCTTCCCCTACCCGGACACGCTCCCGACCCTCGAAAACTCGTGGCACGAGGACCGCATCAAGACACTCCGGGCCGCCGCCACGCTGTTCAAGAAGGAACCGGACAACTTCCTGATTCTCGAAGTGTGCGTGTGAATAGTGTGGGATGTTTTTGTCTTCGCCCCTTCGGGGCGAAGACAACACACCAAGCGCCTCACTTCTTCGCAGCAGCGGCGGCCTTCTCGAAGTACGCCGAGGCGTTCTTCGTGTCGATGGTCGCGGCGCCAGGCTTCCAGTTGGCCGGGCACACTTCGCCGTGTTTCTCGAAATGCTGTAACGCGTCCAGTACCCGCAGTGCCTCATCGACACTGCGCCCCAGCGGCAGGTCGTGAATCGTTATCGCGCGGACGATACCCTTCTGGTCGATCACGAACAGCCCGCGAAGCGAGATGCCCGCGTCCAGAAGCACGCCATAGTCGGCGCTGATCTTCTTCGTCAGGTCCGCGACCAGCGGGTACTTCAAATCGCCCAGACCGCCCTTCGCGCGCGGCGTCTCGATCCACGCGAGGTGCGAGTACGGACTGTCCACCGACACGCCGATCACTTCGCAGTTGCGGCTCTTGAAGTCCGCGATCCGGTCGCTGAACGCGATGATCTCGGTGGGGCACACGAAGTTGAAGTCGAGCGTGTAGAAGAACAGGACGGCGTACTTCCCTCGCGTATTCGACAGCTTGTACTCGTTGACGATTTGACCGTCCACGACGGCGCTCGCGGTGAAGTCCGGGGCTTCCTTTTGCACTTGAGCCGGCATCGGTGGGTACTCCGTTGGTGAGTAGGGGATTCGCGGACCGGCCCGCGCCGATCCACGCAGACATGATTAGGGATGCACACGTCCGTTTCCAGCGGGGTCCGCGAAGGGAACGCATCGGGCGCACCAATGACCCAGCCGCAAGCGACTGGCACCAACAAAAGAAGGCAGAGGCTTCAGCCCCCGCCTTCAGCGCAGTTCATTCTCACTTCGCACGGCGACGCTTTTCGGGGCGAGTCCCGGCCCTACGGCATCGGCGCGGGTGCGGGGGGAGGCGCCGGAACCACGGCTTCGACCGGTAGCGGATCACCGAGTTTCCGCACGGTCGGCGCGGTCTCCTTCGGCGGCGGGGTCTTGCCATACTCCTCGTTATCGAGGTAGAGCAGCACCCCCCCGGTCGTGATTGCCACCAGCGTGATGAACAGCATCATCAGATACGCGCCGTCGCGCTTTACCGGCCCCGACCGCTTGGGCCGCTCACGGTCATCGTCGTCGTCGTCGCGTGCCTTGCTCTTTGCCATTGGTCGATCTCCGTACGGGGCGTCTCGGGTGGCGATCAACGGCGACCCAGGGGACCGGTGGAAATGTGGCCGACGGTGTCGCCCTTGCGCGGCAGTTCGTCGGGGCGCAGTTGCGAAACGGGCACCCCGCGAGCGGGCCGGAACTCGGCAACGGCTTCTTTCGGGTACACCGACTTGGTGATAACCAGCGTGCCCAGATACTGACCACCACCCGTCTCGCGGTAGATGTCGAGCTTCGCGCCGGGTTCCAATCCAGCGTCGATGCCGATGCTGATGTGGACGAAGTCACCGGCGATGTCGCGAAGTACGGTCCCGCGGATGTTGTCCGGGAGCGGAGTCGGTGTCTTCTCGATGGTGCGAAGCACGGTCGCGGTACCACTGCCGCCTGTCTGCCGCAGTTCGGTCACGAGAGCGGTGAGTGTCTCAATCCGACGGCCGTTGTCCTCGGCGATGGCCTTCTGGAGGTTCTTCTCGTTCTCGGCGCGGAGCCGCTCACGCTCGGCCGTCTCCTTCGCGAGTACGAGTGCTACCCGGTCGTCTTCGAGTTTCGCGTTGCGATCGCGGGTGTCCTTCAACTCACTAAACGTGGCCTTCTCGGTCGCGAACTGGAGGTCGGCTCGCAAAGTTGCGGCGCTGGCCAGGTTCAACTGTTCCTTGTACTTGTCGTCGCCAGCCTTGCTGTCGGCCGCGAGTTTCGCGTAATTCGCGTTCAGTTCCGTGGTGCGGGCTTTCTCGGCCTCCAGAAGGCGCGACATCTCCGCCTGCTCCAATTGCCACCGTCGCTGCTCCGCAAGCCGATTCGCTTCGCTCTCCTTGAGCGCCGCCTGATAATTGTCGGCGCGCGTCTTCCAGTTGGTGCGCGTCACGTAGGTCGCGACGGTGAAATACGCCCACACGAGTGCGCCGATGAGAACCAGGAACGTCATGATTTTGCCAAGCCAACTCATCGCACGTCCTCCCGCTCGCCTCGTTTTGTGCCCTACCACTATACGGATGACGACACTTATCACGACCTTTCGGAAAAGGTCGGTGCCGTCATGGATCGGAAATCCCCAGTATCTTCAGCCGGTTGAGGAGCTGTTTCTGCCGCCGGAACACCGTCTCCCCGGTCTCGGACACGTTCCCCTTGAATCGGTCGAGGAAGAACAGTTCGCTCCGCACGCTGTCGCGGATCACGTTCATTCGGTTCAGTTGGTCCTGTGTGGCGACCACCTCCACACCCAGATCCTTGGACTTCTGACGCTGAAGGGTGATTTGCGCCTCCAGTGCCTCGCTGTCCTTCAAATCGCCCGCGACCGAACTGAGCAACCCCTCAATACCGGGAAGCGGTTGTCCGTCGCTACCCTGAATGGCCTCGCCCTTTGGCTTCCCAGTCGCGTCACGACTCAGGTCGTGGAGATTAAGTTTAGAATCGATGAACGGAGCATAGAAGCCTTTTCCGCTCTTGGGGTTCGCCGGATCGGCGAGGTCTTTGGGGTTGCCCTTACGCGCCCACCGGTTGCGTTCCGCATAGGCATTGAGCCGGTCGTTGCGGAACTTCTCGCGGTCCTCCAGTTCCTTCAGGTTCGCCCCCCACGTGTCGCTCGCGACCATAGCGGCGCGGTTGAGAGCCTCGGTCTCGGCCTTGAGTTGGGCGAACGTGACCGGGTTGCTCCCCTTATCGACGCCGCCCTCCGGGATCGGGTCGAACCACGACGGCCGCTGCACGTACAGGCCGACCGCCCACGTCATCAGCGCAAGGCCAACAGCGAGAAGCAGAAAGGCCATCAGTTTGCCGATTGCCGTCATCGTCGCACCTGGCCTGAAGAAGCGAGTCGAACGTCCTCGGAAGACCCGACGACGTGCTCCGCTTGCGTCTTCTGTCCTTCGGCCCTCTCCCGCAAGGAGAGAGGGACAAACCGTTGTCTACGGTCGCGTCGGGGAAAGACCGTACCGCTCACGCTCGACCTCGATGAGAAGCGCCTCGAGCCGGTACACATCCTCCAATGTCAGCGCGACAAGCCGCTGAGCCTTGAACAGATCCTGTTCGACCACACCCTGTTGCACAAGCAGCGAGTCAACAGCGGTTCTCACCTTCTGGAGTTGCGCTTTCAGGTCGTCAAGTTGGGTCTGGCGGCGGCTCACGGCGTCGTCCGCCGCAGTCTTCTGGTCAACGAGTTTCGCCTTCGCTGCCGCTGTGGCTCGTGCCCGGTCTACGTTCTGTCGGGCTTCGTTAATGAGGTAGTCCTGGTTCTTCTGAAACGTCGCCTGGTCCGCGGCGATCGGCAGATCCACGTGGTCGCGCATCTCACGAAAGCGGGCGAACTGGGCCACGAGTACCTGCACGTACCTCCGCAGTCCGACGATCACAACAACCCGCTTCTGCCACGCCGCGTCGCGGTCGAGGTGAACCAACAGGTGCGACAAGCGGGTGAGGCGGTCGGCGTCGTCGGTGGAAATCGGAGGCTGCAACCCGGTCTCCGTCTGCTTCTGGAGAGCCTGCCACCTCGCGGGCGACAGCGCCGACTCGGGCGACTCGTACAATTTCGGCATGACGCGGTAGAACTTGAGGTCCAGAGCGTGAATGAGTTCGTCCGCGTCGGTTGCGAGTTGTTCCGGCGTCTTTGGCACGTCGATCTTGTCGGAGTCCTGAACGGTCGGCGAAATCAGAAGCTGATATCGGACGCGTTCGGTCATCATTTCAGCCTGGAGCAGCAACCAGCCCTCGACGAGCGCGATCTTCTGGGCCGGTGTGGTCGCCTTGCCGAGTTCAACTTTCAGCAAGCCGATCACACGCTTGACCTCGGCAGACTGACTAATCACGGGCGTATTCGTGGCGAGCGAGACCCGGGCGGCGGGCACCGGGTCCACGCCGGGCGCGACCCCAACCGAGGTGTTGTCCTTGAAGTAGTTTTCGAGCAACTTTTTGCTAACCGTTTTGGTAGACTCACCACCAGCCATCGGAACTTCAAACGGCGTCTCATCCTCCGCGTTGAAGTCCTCACCTTCCAGGGGAAGCCCCTGAAGAAGCAGGAGGTGACGCAGTCCGGCCGCGGTAATCTGCTGGCGTCCCTTCCAATCCTGAGTCGCGAAGTAGACGTACCCGCCCCCGGCGAGGAGGATGAACAAGATCAGCAGGATGCCGAACAGTCTCATGGCAGTTCGAGTCCCTGTGGGCCAGGTACGCGAGAAACCGACGAAATGGAAGTTACGTCGCGGGCGCGACGAGCGTTCCCAGATGCGATTGTGACGGACGACACGGACCTTGACAAGCGCCGAACCCAGACAAACCGCGGGAGATCGGAAACTTGGAAAGGCTGCGTCAGTCCTACCGGTTATGTCGGACGACGAACGGACCTTTCAGGTATTTGCCACCCGTGAGTCCGTGGGCAGGGTAACGAGGAACAGAGGGACAGGGGCAGAGATCGGGCACGGGGAGAGGCAAAAGGTAGACGGAATCGCTCGCCATTTTCGGCTTTGTCCTTGTCCTTGTCCTTGTCCTTGCTCTTGCTCGGCCTCTGCTCAACTCCCCGGACTCCTGTCCGCGCGCGTTGCCCACATTTGAACTATAAGTACCACACTCGCGCCGGCTCACGCGCTGGTGGCGGTTGCCGGAGCGCTCTTATTATGGCAGTCGAAACGCCTGTCCCGACCACCCTCGGCAACTACGACATCGTGTCGAAGATCGCCGAGGGTGGGATGGGAACCGTGTACAAGGCCAAGAATCGGACCACGGGCGAGATCGTGGCCGTGAAGGTCATTGCGCCAGCCACCTCCAAAAACCCGGTCTTGCTCCAGCGGTTCGAGCGCGAGTTTCTCGCCGCGAAGGTGCTCGATCACCCCAACGTGGTCAAGGCACTCGACTACTCCGGCGCGATGCCCCACCCGTTCCTTGTCATGGAGTTCGTGGACGGTCTTTCGATCGGCCAGGTGATCGAGAAGAAGGGCCGGTACGCCGAAACCGAAGCCGTGCGGCTCATTGGTCAGGTGTGTGACGGTCTCCAGCGCGCCCACAAGCAGGGGTTGGTTCACCGCGACGTGAAGCCCGATAACATCCTGGTAAATCAGGAAGGCGTCGCAAAACTCACCGATATGGGACTGGTGAAGGAAGTGGAAGGCGAGTTGAACCTGACTCGCACCGGGCGTGGGCTGGGCACACCACACTTCATGGCCCCAGAGCAGTTCCGCAACGCCAAAACCGTTGACGTGCGCGGCGACATCTACTCCCTCGGCGCGACCCTCTACGCGATGGTCACCGGCACGATTCCGTTCGACAACGCCAGCCCGCTCGACTGCTGGATGCGCAAGATTCGCAATGAATTCCGCACGCCAAAAGAGCTGAACCCGACCCTCTCGGACCGCGTCGATTGGGCCATCCGTCGGGCAATGAGCGCCGAACCGAGTCAGCGCCCGTCGAGTTGTCGCGAGTTCCTCGAAGACCTGACCGGCCAGACCCGCCCGCCGGCCGCGCCCGCTGGCCAACCCGCCGCGGCGCCCGCGACCGACGTGTGGTATCTCGTGTATCGCGACGAGAACGACAAGGCGCACACAGTGAAGGGCAGCACGGACGGCATCCGCAACGCGCTGCGTGACAACTTGCTTGGCGACCCGTCGGGTGTGCTCGTGAGCCGCACGAAGCACGGGCAGTTCGCGCCGCTCTCCAACGTTCCGGAGTTCCGCGATCTCGTGATGGCGTCCAGCGCGATGCCGAACACCCGCACTCCTGGCCCGGACGAAACGACCGCGTACGACCCGCCGCCGCCGGTTGCGGCGCCGCGTCCCAAGACGCCCGCGTCCCCAGTGCGGTCAGGTTCGCTCGCGACCCCACTTCCGCCGGCGTCCAAACCTTCCCAACCGGCGCCACTGCCGATTCCACCTCCGAGCGGCCCGCACAACTCGACCACCCCGTACAGTTACGAGCGCGGGTCGGGCGCGCACACAGCGCTGCCCCGCGAGAAGGCGAAGACTCCGCGCCACCATAACGAAAAGCCAAACGAACCCACCCCCCGCGAACGGAATCGCCCGCAGCCGTTCAACTGGACCCCGGTGCTCTTGATCGTGGTCGCACTGCTCTCCGCGGTCGTCGGCTACCTCGTCCTCACTAAGTAGCGGGCATTCACAACTCGCGAAACATCACGAGTGCATCGACCAACCCCAGTTCCCTGTGCCGAAACGCCTGCGGCAAGCGGCCGACTGTCGCGAATCCGCACCGCTCCCACGCGCACACCGCAGCGGTGTTCTCGCTCACCACAAAGTTGAACTGCATCGCGGTGAAGCCGAGATGCTTTGCGGTTTCGAGCGAGTGTGCGCACATCGCGACCGCGAGACCGCGCCCGCGAAACTCCGGGGCCACCATGTAGCCCGCGTTCGCGATGTGATTCCCGCGACCCGGCTGGTTCGGGCGCACGTAGTACGTCCCCGCGAACCGTTCTTCGACTTCGCAGATCCAACACCGCGCTGGGAGGTCAAACCACAACTTCCGCGTGACGGCTTCGGTGGTCGATTCGTCGTAAGCGAACACGTCACCGCTGGTCGCGACGCTCTGAAACAGCGTCAACACGTGCGGCCAGTCGGCTTCTGTCGCTTCGCGAATGATCATGAGGCGTCCTCGAAGCGCACCGATTTCCTGTTGGCTGCGCCTGTTCTACTCTGATAATATCGTGTGGGTAGAATGCCTCCCCCGCCAGACACTCCGATTTCCCAGCCAAATGTCCCGAACCCCTGAGTTCGGGTTTCGCTTGAGTTCCACCTATGCTCCGAATCGCACTCGTCGTCTCGTTGCTCGCGCCCTCACTCGCGCTCGCAGCGGATCCCACGCCGCTTGACGCGAAGAAGGTCGAGTTCTTCGAGACGAAGATCCGGCCCGTGCTGGTCGAGCAGTGCTACAAGTGCCACTCCGAAGAAGCCGCGAAGGAGAAAAAACTCAAGGGCGGCTTCAAACTCGACACGCGGACAGGCTTACTCAGTGGAGGCGAAACCGGGGCCGCGATGGTGCCCGGCAAGGTCGCCGCGGGCACGTTGCTTTCGTCGCTGAAGTACGAAGGCGAACTGAAGATGCCGCCGAAGGGCAAACTCCCGGACGCGGTCATCAAGGACTTCGAGAAGTGGATCGCGGACGGCGCCGTTGATCCGCGTACCGGCGAGATCGCGAAGGCCGTTGGCATCGACATCGAGAAGGGCAAGCAGTTCTGGTCGTTTGTTCCTCCAAAGGAGCCTGTGGTTCCTGTCAGCCGCGAGCCGAAGGCGAGCGTCACCCCCATCGACGCTTTCATCTCGGCGAAGTGGACCGAGAAGGGGCTGAAGCCGGTCGCGCAAGCGGACAAGCGGACGCTAATCCGCCGTGCGTACTACGATCTTACGGGTCTGCCACCGTCGGCCGAAGCCGTCGATACGTTCCTCGCGGACAAGTCGCCGGACGCGTTCGCGAAGGTGATTGATACGCTGCTCGCGTCGCCGCAGTACGGCGAGAAGTGGGCACGCCATTGGCTCGATGTCGCCCGTTATGCAGAGGATCAGGCCCACACCTTCGGCGTGAAGCCCAAGACGCAAGCCTGGCGTTACCGCGACTGGGTCATCGCCGCGTTCAATGCGGACATGCCGTACGACCAGTTCGTGAAGTTGCAGATCGCTGGCGACATGATGAGCGACGCGCCGGGCGACGCGTTCACCAAGTTCGCGGGGTTGGGCTTCCTCGGACTGGGCGCGGAATACTACAAGAACACCGCACGCGATCAGGCCATCGCGGAGGAACTCGACGACCGTGTGGACACGCTCACGCGCGGCTTCATGGGCATCACGGTCGCGTGTGCGCGCTGTCACGATCACAAGTTCGACCCGATCCCGACGAAGGATTACTACTCCATCGCCGGCATCTACATGGGCACGAACATGAGCGACGCCGCGCTCGGTTCGCCCGCCGAACTCAAGGCGTACCAGACCGCGCAAGCCGACCTCAAGAAGGCCGACGACACATTCAAGAAGATGCAGACCGAATTGCGGGCGAAGAAAGATTCCTGGCCGGTGCGCGTCGCGAAACTGCTCGCGATGAAGGACGCAGCCGAGAATTCCGCGAAGATCAAGAAAGACATGCCCGCGGCGCCATCGGTGGCGCACGTCATCAGCGGCAACGGCCCCGGCATGAAGATTTACATTCGCGGTAACCCCGCGACGAAGGGCGAAGACGCCCCGAAGGGCTTCCTGCAAGTGCTGCCATCACCGACACCATCGGGGGCGAACTACACGCGACTTGATTTAGCCAATGCGGTCGCGTCGAAGGACAACCCGCTGACGGCGCGTGTGATCGTGAACCGCGTGTGGGCGTGGCACTTCGGCCGCGGGTTGGTGAACACGCCCTCCAACTTCGGCAAACTCGGTGACAAACCCTCGCACCCGGAACTGCTCGACTGGCTCGCGGTGAACTTCGTGAAGAACGGTTGGTCGATGAAGTGGCTGCACAAGCAGATCATGACCGCGACGACGTACCAGTTTGAGAGCAAGCCGGACCTGGAGAACGACAAGATCGACGCGGCGAACGTGTACCTCTGGCGCGGCACTCGCAAGCGGTTGGAGATTGAAGACTGGCGCGACTCGCTGCTCGCGGTCAGCGGCAACCTCGACCCGAAGGCCGGTGGCCCGACCTTCAATCTGAACGACGCCAATGCGAAGCGCCGCACCGTATACGCGAGAGTGAGCCGGCACGAACTTGATGGTCTCCTGCGGCTCTTCGACTTCCCCGACGCGAACGTGACCGCGGACAAGCGCACCGTGACCACGGTCCCGCAACAGCAGTTATTCGCGCTCAACAGCGCGTTCATGGTGTCGCAGGCGCAAGCGTTCGCGAAGCGAGTTGAGACAATGGGAACGACGGACGAAGCGCGTGTGACGGCCGCATACCGCGTCGCCTACGGCCGCGTGCCGGAGAAAGCCGAACTCGATCTCGCGCTGCGGTTCCTGAAACTCCCGCTCAGTGCTGAGGATAAACTCACGCGCTGGCAGCAATACGCACAGGTTCTTCTCGCCAGTAACGAGTTGCTGTACGTAGATTGATGGTGCCCCGCCGACCACGGCGGGAGAACCTCATACTGCGGGTGCCGAATGGCCGATCAACCTGAACCTTCACCGCACCACCGGGCCGACGTGGAAGTTTCGCAAGACGGCGACAAGGTCACGCTGAAAGCTCCCGACGGCGGGGTGACACTGAATTCCGAAGAGGCACAGGAACTGGCAAGCCGCATCTTCGAGGCGGCGATGCTAGCCGGCGGCGAAGACCCGGTCGAGAGCGACCGCGTGCGGATCCCGATGCAGTACCTCCGACTCGCGGCCGAGCGGTTCTCCGCACCCGAAGGGGACACCCAGACCGCGCCGAACAGCGACGAACCCGAGGGCCACAACGCCGAGGTTCACTGTTGGATCAAGGACCAGACCCAGAGCAACGCGATTCACATCGCGATCGGCTCCATCACCGAAGAGGGCTGGTTCGTTCAGGAAATAATCGAACACGAAAACGTGTCCCGCACCAACTTCGCGGACACCGACTATCTGGAGTACTTCGAGCAGGCACTCACCCAGGCCGAAGTGTTCCTGTTCGAGATTGATGAAGACACCGAAGGCAAATGAGGGTTTCGCCAATGCTCAGTAACGGGATGATTTCGCGCCGCGACATGCTGAAGAGCAGCGGCACCGGACTCGGCGTGCTCGGACTCGCGGGGTTGCTCGCAGACGAGGCGAAGAGCGCGCCGGCCAGCGCGAACCCGCTTGCGCCGAAGGTCGCGCACTTCCCCGCGAAGGCCAAGCACGTCATTCACCTGTTCATGAACGGCGGCCCGTCGCAGGTGGACACCTTCGACCCGAAGCCGGAACTCACCAAGCAGCACGGCAAGCAGCCCGGCGCGGCCGGGAAGGCGACCGAGCGCAAAACCGGTCCGCTGTACAAGTCGCCGTTCACGTTCAAGAAGTACGGTCAGAGCGGTATCGAAGTCAGCGAGATCTTCCCCGAAATCGGCTCGTGCATCGACGACATCTGTGTCGTCCGCTCGATGCACACGAACATCCCGAACCACGAGCCGGGCCTGCTCCTGATGACCTGCGGCAACACGCAGCCCATCAGGCCCAGCATGGGTAGTTGGCTCACTTACGGCCTCGGCACCGAGAACCAGAACCTGCCCGGCTTCGTGGTGATGTGCCCCGGCAAGCCGGTCGTCGGCCCGGCGCTGTGGAACAACAGCTTCCTGCCCGGTGTGTTCCAGGGCTGCCACATCCAGAACCTCGACCCAAAAAAGGTGATCGAGCACATCCGCAACACGAGCGTCAGCGCGACCACGCAGCGCGAGCAACTCGACCTGCTGAACCAGCTCAACGGCTTGCACAAGGACAAGCGCGGCAGCGACGACCAACTCGAATCGCGGATTCAGTCGCTGGAGATCGCATACCGGATGCAGACGGACGCGCAGGAAGCGTTCGACGTGGCCCGCGAACCGCTGAAGGTGCGAGACGCGTACGGCAAGGGCTACTTCGCGGACGCGTGCCTCACGGCGCGCCGTCTCGTTGAGCGCGGCGTTCGCATGGTGCAAATCTTCTACGGCAGCGGTCAACCGTGGGACGACCACGGCGACTTGGAGAAGGGCCACCGCAACAAGGCGAAGGACAGCGACAAGGCGGTTGCCGCGCTGCTCCGCGACTTGAAGCAACAAGGCTTGCTCGACGAGACTTTAGTGCTGTGGGGCGGCGAGTTCGGGCGCACGCCGACGAGCGAGGGCGCGAGCGGGCGCGACCACAACAACCACGGCTTCAGCGTGTGGATGGCCGGTGGCGGGATCAAGGGCGGCATGGCTTACGGTTCGACCGACGAGTTCGGCTTCGCGGCCGTAGACAAGAAGGTCCACATCCACGACCTGCACGCGACCATCCTTCACCTGATGGGCATCGACCACGAGAAGCTGACGTACCGCTACAGCGGTCGCGACTTCCGACTCACGGACGTCGCGGGCAACGTGGTGAAGGACATCCTCGCGTAGTGGACAGTGAGCAGTGGGCAGATTTGGAGCGGCCACCGGGTCGCTCCTTTTCATTTCGTCGTCGTCCGCCTCCGTAGAACAAGGGCAAGTAGCGCGGTCGGTCTGTCTTCTGACTGCACACTCCCCACTCCCCACTGCCCACTACTCCGATGAAAGCCATTCAGCTCGAACAGCCCAAAGCGTTCCGCGAGATCGACCTGCCGGAACCGCCCGCGCCGGGACCGGGCGACGCGGTCGTGAAGGTGTTTCGCGTCGGCGTGTGCGGCACCGACTACAGCGGCTACCTCGGCAAGATGCCGTTCTTCAGCTACCCGCGCATCCCCGGTCACGAACTCGGCGTGGAAGTGGTCGCGGTCGGCAACGGCGTGACGAACGTAAAGCCGGGCGATAAGGCCGCGGTGGAACCCTACATCAACTGCCAGAAGTGCTATTCGTGTACGCGCGGGCACACCAACTGCTGCGAAAACCACTTAACGCTCGGCGTTCACGTTGACGGCGGCCTGCGCCCTCTGTTCACGGTGCCTGCGCGGAAACTGCACGTTTCGACGAAACTCACATTCGAGCAACTCGCGCTGGTGGAAACGCTCGGCATCGGGCTGCACGCCATCAACCGCGCGAACCCGCGACCGGACGAAACCGTGTTCGTAATCGGCGCCGGCCCGATCGGCCTGAGCGCGATCGAGTTCGCGAAACTCGCCGGTAGCCGCATCATCGTGATGGACCTGAACGAACAGCGACTCGCGTTCGCACGCGAAAAGATGGGCATCACGGAAACGATTCTCTCAAAGGGCGTTCTCGAGGACGACGTGAAACTGTTCACCGAGATGACGGCTGGGAAGCTCGGCAACGTGGTGGTGGACGCGACCGGCAGCGCGCGGAGCATGGTGGGCGCGTACAACTTCGTCGGGTTCACAGGCCGGCTGGTGTGGGTGGGGATCACGCAGGATCAGTTGTCGTTCACGCAACCCTTGATGCACCGGCGCGAGATGACGTTCATGGCGAGCCGCAACGCCCTGGCGCACGAGTTCACGCGCATCATTCGCTTGATCGAAGGCGGGATGTTAGACACGCGGCCGTGGGTGACGCACCGCGCGCCGATGTCGGGGCTGATCGACGTGTTCCCAACGTGGCTGAAGCCCGAAACCGGCGTCGTCAAGGCGATGGTCGAAGTGAGTTGAGGGGCAATCGCGTAGCCGCGACCCGAAGGGGAGCGTGTACCTTCGCGCTCCCCTTCGGGTCGCGGCTACGCGAGTTGGCCTCACTTCGCCTTCTCAAGTAGTCCGCGTGACTTCATCCAGTCGCCGGCGCGGTCGGGCCAGCTCGCGCACGGGTGCGGTACCTTCTTCATGCCGAAGCCGTGGCCGCCGGTCGCGTAGATGTGCAGTTCCGCCGGCACGTTGTTCTTCTTGAGCGCGGAGTAGAGCGCGACGCTGCTGAGCGGCGTCACGGGGTCGTCGTTGGCGTGTGCGAAGAACATCGGCGGCGAATCCTTCTTCACCTCGAATTCCGGCTTCAGCGCGCCGTCCTTGTCTACAAGGTATGCGGGGTACACAAGGATCGCGAAGTTCGGCTCGTGTCCGAACTGCTCGTCACTCTTATCGACCTTCTCGTACAGCCGCTTCTTGGTGAGCGCGGTGCAAACGGCGAGGTGCCCGCCGGCGGAGAAGCCGAGCATCCCGACCCGTATCGGGTCGATGCCCAGTTCCTTGCTCATGCCGCGAACGAGCGTAATCGCGCGCTGCGCGTCCTGCACCATCGCGAGGTTGTCCGGCGTCTGCGCCTCACGCTTTGGCACGCGATACTTCAGCAACACCGCAGTGACGCCGAGTTTGTTGAGCCACTCGCACACGTCCGATCCTTCGTGCTCAATGGCGAGAATGTTGTACCCACCGCCGGGCACGACGATGACCGCGGTGCCGTTCGCCTTGTCCTTCGGCGGTGCGTAGATGGTGATGGCCGGCTCGCTCACGTTCGCGAGCCGCTTCACCTCGAGTTGCCCCTTCTTGGCTTCGAGATACTTCTCGGCGCCGATGTCCTTCGTTTCGCCAGGCGCCTTCCCCGGCCAGAGCTTCACCGGCGTAGGATCAGCGCCGCGTGCAGACAGCGCAAGTACAAGCAGGAATACGAGTGAATACCAAACGCGAGACATGGAACACCTCCAAATGGGTTAGCGATTGCCTCTTCGCTCCGGTCACAGGGCTTCCGCCCTGTGCGGCACCAACCGCTGCGACATCACTTCTCTGGAAACGGATCCTTCTCCCCGATGGGCTTGCCCTCCCAAACAGGCACGCCCTTGTTATACGTCAGAAGCCGGCCGGCGCTGCCGGGCAGCGGGTCGGCGATCTTCTCGGGCAGCGCGAGCGCGAGCAGTTTCTTCGTCTCGGCGAGTTTCGGGTCGTTCGCCAGGTTCCGCCACTCGTGCGGGTCCAGTTCGCGTTCGTACAGTTCCTCACTGCCGTCGGCGTAGCGGATGTACCGCCAGTGTTCGGTGCGCACGCTGTGGTTGCCGGGACCGTGCGTGGTGACCGCACCGCGTGTGCGCGCGGCCTTCGCGTTCTTCAGTTGTGGGACGAGACTCAAGCCTTCGTTCGCCTTGTTCACGGGGATCGCGCAAAGGTCGAGAAGCGTGGGGTACATGTCGAGCAGTTCGGCGGGCCGGTCGCACTTCGCGTTCGCGGAGATGCTCGGCCCTGCGAAGATCAACGGCACACGCGTCGAGCGCTCCCACAATGTATTCTTGCCCGAAATGCCTTTCTCGCCGAGGTGCCAGCCGTGATCGCTCCACAACACCACAACGGTGTTCTTCTCCAGTCCGCTTTCCTTGAGCGCGTCGAGTACGCGGCCGACTTGCGCATCGACGAAGCTGATGCTCGCAAGATACGACCGCACAAGCGGTGCCCACTGCTTGCTCTCTTCGAGCCACTTCAGCCTGGGTTCCGGTAACTTCCAGTGGAGATAAGACGCGAACCGCGGCAGGTCGTCGCGGTCGTCGGCCTTCACCTTCGGCATGACAAGTTTGTCGAGCGGATAAAGATCGAACCACTTCTGCGGAACGTAGCACGGCACGTGCGGGTGCTGGAACCCGACCGCGAGGAACCACGGCCCACGCGGCGGTTCCTTGAGCTGCTTCGTGGCCCACGTCGCGATGTCGTAATCGAAACACTCCTCGTCCTTCTCCGGGAACACCCCCCAGTCCACGAGCGGGTGCGGGTCGGGCGTCTCCACGAACTTCACCTTCGGTCGCGGCTGCATCACGCCGGGCGGACCGAACGTGTCCACCTCCACAGGCCGATCCGCCTTCGGCGGATAGCCACTGTGGAAGATCTTCCCGCCGGTGGTCGTGGTGTACCCGTTCTTCTTGAACCACTGGAACAGAGTCGCGTGATCCTTGAACTTCTCCGCGGTGCGAAACCACGGACTGAGCGCGTACACGCCTGTTGTGCTCGGCCGAAGCCCGGTCATCACGCTGGTGCGCGACGGGTTGCACAGCGGGCTTTGGCAGTGCGCGTTCGTGAAGGTGGTACCGCGAGCCGCGAGCTTGTCGATGTTCGGCGTCTTCACCTGCGAGTGCCCGCCGAGCGGCCCGACCCAGTCGTTGAGGTCGTCGATCGAGATGAACAGCACGTTTGGCTTCTCGGCGGCTTTGGCGAGCGGCGCGAAGGTGAAAGCCACGACGAAAGCGAGAATGCAGCGCATGACGATTTCCAACGTGAACCGAGCCGCGACGATGGGATACAATGCCGCCATTGTGCGCGAACGCACTTGCCTTTGCCACAGGGCGGAAGCCCGGTGTGTTGATTACCGCCGAGTGACTGCGATGATGCGACTCTCTCTCATTCCGGTTGCGCTGTTGCTCGTCGCGCTGGTCGCCGCGCCTTCTGGCGCTGTCGATACGCCCGCCGCGAAGACACACTGGGCATTCAAAGCCCCGGTGCGCTCCGCCGTGCCCGCGACCAGTAATCCCATCGACCACTTCATTCGCGTGCGGCTCGACAAGGAGAAGTTGAAGCCCGCGGCGGAAGCAGATCGCGTCACGCTCTGCCGACGGCTCTACCTCGACCTCATCGGACTACCGCCCACACCAAAGGAAGTCGACGAGTTCGTCGCGGACAAGCGAGCGGACGCTTACGAGCGGTTGGTGAACAAGTTGCTCGCGTCGCCGCATTACGGCGAACGGTGGGCGCGGTGGTGGCTCGACGCGGCCCGCTATGCCGACAGCGACGGCTACGAGAAGGACAAGGCGCGACAGGTGTGGGCGTACCGCGAATACGTCATCAACGCGCTGAACGCGGACATGCCCTTTGACCAATTCACCATCGAACAGATCGCGGGCGACATGCTCCCGAACGCGACGCAGGATCAAATCGTCGCAACCGGGTTCCTCCGCATGTCGATGCTCAACGAGGAGGGCGGGGTCGATCCCGAACAGTTCCGCATGGACGCGATGTTCGACCGCGTGGACGCGGTCGGCAAAGCGTTCCTGGGGTTGAGCGTCGCGTGCGCGCAGTGCCACGATCACAAGTTCGACCCGATCTCGCACGAAGAGTACTACCGGCTGTTCGCGTACCTCAACAACGACCACGAGGCGCAGCGCGTCGTCTACACCACAAAGGAGCGGATCGAGATCAACCGCATCCGGTCGCGAATCGCGGAGATTGAAACGAAGCTGAAAGAAGTGAACGCGGACTGGCCGAAGCAGCTCGCGAAGTGGGAGGCCGCACAGAAAGAACCCGCGTGGAAGACCGTGGCCGTCGAGAACGCGAGCGACAATTCGCAGCGCTACATCCCGCAGAAGGACGGCTCCATTCTCGCGCAGGGCTACGCACCCACGAAGTTCAACACGTTGATGCGCGGCCCAGCTCCCTCGAGAACGATCACCCAGTTCCGGCTCGAACAACTCAACGACCCGAACCTGCCGTGCAACGGGCCGGGCCGGTCGTTCATGGGCACGAGCGCGCTGACCGAGTTCGCGGTCGAAGTGGAGGCCGAGAAGGGCAAGCGCGTGAAGGTGAAGTTCGTGAAGGCGCTCGCCGACTACGCGAACCCGGAACGCACGCTGGAGAAGAACTTCGACGACAAGAGCGACAAACGCCGCATCACGGGACCGGTCGAGTACGCAATCGACGGGAAGGACGACACCGCGTGGGGCATCGACGCCGGCCCCGGTCGGCGGAACGTGCCGCGGGTCGCGGTGTTCGTGCCAGAGAAGCCGATCGCGCTGCCTGATGGCGGCACACTGCACTTCACGCTGCGGCAGATGCACGGCGGCTGGAATAGCGACGACAACATGAACAACAACCTCGGCCGCTTCCGTTTAAGCGTGACCGACGAGAAGGCACCGGAGGGCGACCCACTGCCGCCGCTCGTGAACACCGCACTCGCGGTTCCCGTTGCAAAGCGCACGCCCGCACAGGCGCAAACGGTATTCAGCCACTGGCGCACCAGCGCGACCGCGTTCAAGGATGCGAACGCCGAAATCGAAGCGCTGTGGAAGCAGTGGCCGCTCGGCGACACGAGCTTGATCGCGGAGCGACGCGACGAGGGTCGCATGACTTCCATCCTTCGTCGCGGCAACTTCCTCCGCCCTGGCACGAAAGTGGCCGCCGGCGTACCGGCGTTCCTGCACGCGCTTCCCAAAGATGCCGACGCGAGCCGGCTCACGCTCGCGAAGTGGCTCGTGGACAAGAAGTCGCCGACCACGTCGCGCGCAATCGTGAACCGCGTATGGCAAGCGTACTTCGGCCAGGGGCTGATGACTTCACCTGAAGAATTTGGGCTGCAAGGCGACAAGCCCACACACCCGGAGTTGTTGGATTGGCTGGCTGTTGAGTTCCAAGAACCTACCCCCCCGGCCCCCCGCCCTGAAGGGAGGGGGGCCGGGGGGGGAGGGTCTTGGAGCCTCAAGCACATTCACAAACTCATTGTGACAAGCGCCACCTACAAGCAGTCGTCGCGCGTCACACCTGAACTGCTGAAGGCCGACCCCGACAACAAGTTGCTCGCGCGCGGCGCGCGGTTCCGGGCGGAAGGCGAGATCGTGCGCGACATCGCGCTGTCCGCGAGCGGCTTATTAAGCCCCAAGATCGGCGGTCCAAGCGTGTTTACTCCCGCGCCAGATTTCCTCTTCAAGCCACCCGCGAGTTATGGCCCGTTCGAGTGGGTCGAGGCGAAGGGCGAGGATCGCTACCGCCGCGCGCTGTACACGTTCCGCCGGCGGTCCACGCCGTACCCGGCGCTCACGGTTTTCGACGTGCCCGTCGGTGAAGCGTCGTGTGTAAAGCGCACGCGCACGAACACGCCGCTTCAGGCGCTCACGGGCTTGAACGAAACGATCTTCGTTGAAAGCGCCCGCGCGCTCGGCAAGCGGGCCGTCCTCGAAGGCGGGAAGACCGACCCGGAGCGCCTGACTCACGCGTTCCGCCTCTGCGTGTCACGCAAACCGACCGCCGACGAACTCGCGATTCTCTCCACGCTACTCGAAAAGACCCGCAAGCGGTTCGAGGCGGGTGAAGCGAACGCCGCCGAGGTCGCCACTGGCACGAAGGACGCCGAGAAACCCGAAGGGCTGACCTTCGCCGACTGGGGCGCGTACACCCTCGTCGCGCGTGTCCTGCTCAACCTGGACGAGACGGTTACGAAAGAGTGAATCGAAATGTTTAGCGTGCGACCCGCAGGGTCGCCGCAACATCCACCAAGAGGTTTTCTCATGCTCTCGCTGCGCTTACTCACCACCTGCCTTCTGGTTTCCGTGGTAATCTCACTGCTCCCCGCAGAAGACAAACCCAAGCCCGCCGCGGCGCCCGCTGACGAAGCAAAATCGCTGTTCAACGGCAAGAACCTGGACGGGTGGGCGAACGTGAATTGCCACCCCAGCACATTCTTCGTGAAGGGCGACGAAATCGTCACCACGGGCACACCGACGGGGTTCTTGCGCACCGACAAGCAGTACGAGAACTTCGAGTTGGACTTCGACTGGATGCACGTCGAGAAGGAAAAGATGGCGAACAGCGGGCTGTTCGTGTGGGGCGACCCGCTGCCGGGCGTCGGCACGCCGTACACGCGTGGCATCGAAGTGCAAGTCCTCATCAACTTCGCCCCGAAGGACGGATGGGCGACGAGCCACGGCGATATCTTCAGCATCCACGGCGCACGCTGCACACCGGACCGCCCACACCCGACCCGCAAGGGCATGGAGCGGTGCCTGCCGAGCGAGAACCGCGTCAAGGGCGGCGGTGAGTGGAACCACTACAAGGTCATCGCCAACGACGGCGCCATCAAGCTCCACGTCAACGGCAAGGAAGTTTCCGGTGTGAGCAAGAGCAACCCGCGTAAGGGGTACCTCGCGCTCGAAAGCGAAGGCGTCGAGTGCCACTTCAAGAACATCAAGATCAAGGAGTTGCCCAGTACGAACCCGAAGCCGGAAGAGATCGCAACGGTGTGGTCAGGAGAGGTGAGCCTCTTCAACGGCTCCGACTTGAAAGGCTGGACGACCGAAAAGGACGCCTGGAAAGTCGGCGGGGGCGTGCTGCGGGCCGCGGGCAAGGCCGACCTGGTCAGCGCGAAGATGCTGACGAACGGCGGCGTGCTCCTCTTCGACTGGAAGGTGCCCGCCAAGTCCACGGGCGACGTGACCCTCGACCTCGGCGGGACGAAAGTGGATCTGAAGGCCGACAAGCCAGGGAGCTGGCAGCGGAGCCGCATCCTGCTGGTCCCGAAGGCCGGCGGTTCGGCCATCACGTTCAAGCCGGTTGAGGGCCTGGAAATCATGAACGTGTTCGCCCGCGAACTCCCGGAGAAGAAATAATGTCCGCGACTCAGATGAACACACTTCTCGAACGACAGCGGTTCCTCAACCGCCGGTGGTTCCTCCGCGACTGCGGTGTCGGACTCGGCGCGCTCGCACTCGCGGACATGGCTCGCGCCGACGCGCCCAAGCCCAAGACACACCATGAACCAAAGGCCAAGCGCGTTATCTACCTCTTCATGGGTGGCGCGCCGAGCCACCTGGAACTGTTCGACAACAAGCCACAGCTCGCGAAGTTCGATGGCACACTCCCGCCGCCGGAACTCGTGAAGAACTACCGGGCCGCATTCATCTCTCCGAACTCCAAACTGCTGGGGCCGAAGTACAAGTTCCAGAAGTTCGGGAAGAACGCGACTGAGTTGGGCGAACTCTTACCGCACCTTGGCGAAGTCGTCGATGATATCGCCATCGTGAAGTCGATGCACACGGATGCGTTCAACCACGCGCCGGCGCAGATCATGGCGCTGACTGGGCACCAGCAATTCGGCCGCCCGAGCGCAGGCGCGTGGGTCACCTACGGTCTCGGCAGCGAGTCGAAAAACCTGCCCGGCTTCGTGGTATTTAGCAGCGGCAATAAGGGGCCGAGCGGCGGGAACTCGTGCTGGGGCAGCGGCTTCTTGCCGTCAAGCCACGCGGGCACGTTGTTCCGCTCCGCGGGCGACCCGGTGCTGTTCCTGAGTAACCCCGCTGGCGTCGATGCCGCGATGCAAAAGGACTCGCTCGACGCAATCAACGCGCTGAACAAGAAGCGCCTCGACGTGGTCGGCGATCCTGAGATTTCGGCGCGCATCGCGGCTTACGAGATGGCCGGGCGCATGCAGACGAGCGCGCCCGAACTGATGGACCTCTCGAAGGAAACGAAAGAGACTCTCGCGATGTACGGCGCGGAGCCGGGCAAGCCGAGTTTCGCGAACAACTGCCTGCTAGCGCGCCGGCTCATCGAACGCGGCGTGCGGTTCGTGCAACTGTTCCACGAAGCCTGGGACCACCACGGCGGCCTCACTAACGGCCTCAAGACCGAGTGCGGCAAGACGGACAAAGCAAGCGCCGCGCTCGTGAAGGACTTGAAACAACGCGGGCTGTTGAAGGACACGCTGGTGATTTGGGGCGGCGAGTTCGGGCGCACGCCGATGGTGCAAGGCGGCAACGACGGACGCGACCACCACCCGAACTGCTACTCCGTGTGGATGGCCGGTGGTGGTGTGAAACCGGGGTTGGTGCTCGGCTCGTCCGACGAACTCGGCTTCAACGCGGTGGAGGACAAGGTTCACGTTCACGACCTGAACGCTACCATCCTCCACCTGCTCGGACTGAACCACGAGAAGCTGACGTACCGGCTGCAAGGCCGCGATTTCCGGCTGACGGATGTGCACGGCGAGGTGGTCGAGAAGTTGATCGCGTAACGTAGTAGGCACACTCCGTGTGCCGTGGCTTCACGGGCCGCACCGCAAGGCGTTCTTGAGTTGCGATGCGACGGCACACGGAGTGTGCCTACTACGTTAAGTTCACTCAAACAACTCCGCGTCTTCTGCGAGGCGGTTGGGGATCAGCGGCCGGTTCTGCCCGTGTCCGTCCGCGGTTACCGTTTGCGTATCGCGTTCATGGTTGGCTCGGTGGCGGTTTCGTCGAACCACCTGCGTCAGCGGGCCAGCTTGTTGGTGTTGTGGCAACCCGACCTGCTGACGCAGGCGGTTCGACAATCCGGCACCCATTTCGCGAGAACGGTTCGTATTGGGTAATGATGGTACTCGTGTACCGCCCACGGGTGAATCACGCTGGACGCGGCTTCGCGACGTAGCCCTTGCCGGTCTTCTCCGCAACCAATTTGTCGTATTCCTTTTGGGTCTTCACCGCGTCCGCAAACGACTTGCGTGTCTCGCGTCCCGGCGTACCGGTTTTGCCCCACTGCGTGACCACGTCGGTTCCGTCCGTCCACACTTCCCAGAACTTACTCGAACCGCTTTCGACGCACTCGAAGTACCGCTTCGTCGTGGTCGGCGCGCTCGCGGTGGGAGCAACCGCAACGACAGGCGTGGCGCTCTTGCGAGTCGGGGGAGCGGCGTTCGGGTCGCCGTCGGGTCGCAGTCCGACGTACACCGGGAATCGCGGAATGCCGTCGTTGGTCAGTTCCTGATACTTCACGTTAATGATGCTTCCCACGGCGGGCGGTGCCTCGCGTTCCTTATCCTTCAAGCCGGTGCCGACCTTGAACTCTTTTCCGTTGCCGAGCCGCGCGCGGAGCGCGCCGACGCGTCCGTCGTGCCGGCCGAGACCCGCTTCGTAGCCGATGACGATGGCCTCCGCGTCGAGGAACGTCTTGACCTTCAGAAGTGAGTGGGACCGGGTGCGCTCGTAGTTGGACCCAGGTTTGCGGAGCATCAGCCCTTCGCCGCCGAGCGCGTTGACGCGATTCAGTTCGGTGAGGAGGTGGTCGAGACCGCCGCACACCGCATGGTCGTGAACGGTCGCGTACTTCGTCTTCCACGACGGCACCGCGTCGCCGAGGAACTTCATGCGGTCCTCGAACGGCCCCTTCGCGTCGGGCGCGTCGAAGACCACGTACCGGAGTTCGTTCCAGATGTCGGGTTTGTCCTGCCGCTTCACGATGCCGACGGCGCGTTGGAACGTCTTGCGCGCGATCCACAACTCACCGTCGAGCGTGTGACCGGGCAGCCCAGCGGTGAACCAGTCCGGTGCGTAGAAGATGTTATTCTGGCGCGAGAGGAACTGCTTGCCGTCCCAGTAGGCGCGGACGCCGTCGAGCTTCTCGCTCATCCACCACCCAGTCGGGTCGTGCGCGTCGGTCCACACGTGGGCGAGCAGCACCGGCAGGCCCGCGTCCTCTTCGGCGCCTTCGGGCTTCTGCGGCTTCGGGGGCAGTGCGGACTGGATGCGGGCTTCTTCGTCCGCGTCGCCGCGGAGTTTCCGCAGGTGCTTGCAGGTCCGCTTCTCGATGGTCAGCGACTGGTTCCGCCACGCGGGGCAAGAGCAGGAGTACACGCCGCCGACGTTTTTCAGGATGTACGGCTTCGCGCCGGACCCTTGCATTTCGTGTGTTTGGCCGTCTTCAAGATCCATGAGTTAATCCCGCGGTTGGTGGTGGATAGAGAAGCTAACGCGGGAGCGGGAGAGTTGCAACGATCGTAGTATCGCGGTCAGGCGAACAGCGACGCGACCGACACGGAGAACCCCGGCAGCACGTCGGGGATAGTGAGGTCGTCCGTGGCTGACAGCGTCTGCGGCGGGGAGTCCGGGCGGTACAGACTGGCCGTTTTCGTGTAGGGGTCCAGCACGAGGACAACCTTCACACCCGCGATCAGGTAGTCCGCGACCCTTTCAAAGATGTGCGCCCAGTTGTACGTCAGGGAACGCAACTCGACACAAAACTCCGGTGGCGCCTCGATCACCCAGTCCGGCGTGCCGCCTGTCGGGAGCGCCGCGTGTGCCCAGAAGCAGAAGTCGGCGCCGCGTACGCGCGGCGGGTTGTTGCGAATCAGCACGAAGGTGTCGTTCGAGTACGCGATACCCAGCCCGCGTTCCTCGATAAACGACCCGAAAGCGGAAACCGTGTTCGCGGCCACCCGCCCGCACAGCATCCCGGCCGGAACGAGCGGCACGACGACGCCGTCGATCAGTTCCGCGTTGTCCCCGCCGTGTTTGCGCAGAAACTCGTCGAGTGTCAGTCGCGTCGCGGGTGCGTTCATCACGTCCTCCGTTCGCTCCACTCTATCACTTCAAATCTTTCACGCCACCGCCAGTCCGTCTCGTGAAAGACCTTGGGCGAGTCGCTAGCTATAACCGGTACGCCAACTCACTCGTTCTGGAGTCGTGCATGTCCGCTGTTCCGCCCGAAACCGTTCTCGCCCAACTCGGCTGGCGGTACGCCACCAAGAAGTTCGACCCCACAAAGAAGATCGCCGCCGATCTGTGGGCGAAGCTCGAACAGGCTCCCGTGCTGTCGCCGTCGTCCTACGGGATTCAGCCGTGGAAGTTCATCGTGGTCACCGACCCGGACATGCGCGCGCGGTTGCACCCCGTATCGTACAACCAGCCGCAGATTCTGGACGCATCGCACCTCGTCGTGTTCGCCGCGAAGAACCCGCCGACCCCGGCCGACATCGACACCTACGTTCGCCGCACCGCGGAAGTGCGTGCAACCACCATCGAGGCGCTCGAAGGGTTCAAGCAGATGATGCTCGGTTCGCTCTCACGCATGGACGCGGCCCAGGCGCACCGGTGGGCCGCGCGCCAGACGTACATCGCGCTGGGGGTGTTTCTCACCGCCGCTGCGATGATGGGCGTGGACGCATGCCCGATGGAAGGTTTCCAGCCCGAGAAGTACGACGAGATCCTCGGTCTGAAAGAGAAGGGGTTGGGGTCGGTCGTCATCGCAACCGCGGGGTATCGCGCGGCCGACGACAAGAACGCGACTGCCGCCAAGGTACGGTTCGCCGTGAACGACGTGATCGTCCGCGTGTGAGCGAGTGGCCCAGCGGGGCAGACCGATTACAAAGTAGTAGGCACACTCCGTGTGCCGTTGCCGCGCCGCGCAAAACGCCCGTGATTTTGACCGGAGCAATAGCGGCACGCGGAGTGTGTCTACTACTTTTCAAGACACTGGTCGCTTGGTGGGATCGCGTTGCCGTGTTAGTATCACACCTCTCACGGAGGCTCGCCTGTGTCCAAACACGACGAAACCAGCGATCCGCCCCCATCCGCCACGCCCACGTTCAGCCAACAGCCCGACGCGAACGGCACCCTTCTGACAATAAACGAGCAAACCGTCGCAGTATTGCCCGCGATTCCCGGTTACGAGTTGCTGGATAAACTCGGTTCCGGTGGGATGGGCATCGTTTATCGCGCGCGGGAGATCGCGTTCAACCGCGATGTCGCGATCAAGATCCTGCGCGTGCGATACCGCGCCGAGGCGATCAGCACGCGGCGGTTCCTCGAAGAAGCCCGCGTCATGGGACAGCTCCAGCACCCCGCCATTCCGCCCATTCACCAGATCGGCACGCTCGCTGACGGGCGCCCGTTCCTCGCGATGAAGCTCATCAAGGGCGAAACACTTGCGAACCTGCTTGCGGACGCATCCGCGAGCCGCGGCATGTTCATCGCGGCGTTCGCGCAGGTGTGTCAGGCGATCGCGTACGCGCACAGCCGCAAGGTGATTCACCGCGACCTCAAGCCCGCGAACGTGATGGTCGGCGCCTTCGGCGAAGTGCAGGTCATGGACTGGGGACTGGCGAAGTTCCTCACGGATTCGACAAGCCCACAACGCGAGCAAGGGCCAGATGTCAAAGACGAACGCGTCGAGATTCAGACAATGCAATCGCCGGATTTGGCGACGCTAGCCGGGAGCGTGCTGGGTACGCCCGCTTACATGGCCCCGGAGCAAGCAGCGGGCGAGGTGGACAAGACCGACGAGCGTTCAGACGTGTTCGGGCTAGGCGCGATCCTGTGCACGATCCTGACGGGCAAGCCGCCGTATTCGGGTACGAGTCCCGAAACAATCCGACTGACGGCGATTCGCTGGGAATCCGCCGACACGCTAGCCCGTCTGGATGCGTGCGGTGCGGATGCGGAACTGATCGCGTTGTGCAAACGATGCCTTAGCGTGGAGCAAAACGCGCGTCCTCGCGACGCGGGCGAAGTGGCGAAGGCGGTAGCGGCGCACCTGGCTGCGGTGGAGGAGCGGGCTTGGCAAACAGAACTGGATCGCGTGCGCGCGGAAGAACGACGGAAACAACGGCGGGTTCGGTTCGCGTTGACCGGGGTGGTGGCGCTGTTGCTCGCGCTCACCGGCTTCGGGGCTGGCCTCGTCTCGCTGTGGCGCAACGCGGAAAGCGCGAAGAAGCAACTCGGCGCCGAAAAGAAACTAACGGAAAACGCCCACGACGAAGCCGTGCGCCTGAAAGCCGACGCGGACGCGGGGCGTGTTGAAGCGGATCGTTTACGCGGCGTCGCGGAGAAAGCAGAGGCGAAAGAAATCCAGGCACGCAAGACGCTGGAAGTGTTCGAGTACGGCCGCACGATTCAGGTTGCCCACCAAGAACGGCGTGACAACAACATTCTCGGTGCCGGGACTTTACTCGAAGGCACCCAACCAGAGTTGCGTGGCTGGGAATGGTACTACGTCCACCGCTTGTGCAACGGCTCACTCCTCACCCTCAAAGGGCACACGGCATGGGTGACGTCCGCGTCGTTCAGCGTGGACGGTTCACACATCGTCACGGGCAGTTGGGACAATACGGCGAAGGTCTGGGACGCCAAAACGGGCGCCGAGGTCCGCACCCTCAAGGGGCACACGAATTTGGTATCGTCCGCGTCGTTCAGCGTGGACGGTTCACGCATCGTCACGGGCAGCCGTGACACAACGGCGAAGGTCTGGGACGCCAAAACCGGGACCGAGATGCTCACCCTCAAAGGGCACACGGAATGGGTGTATTCCGCGTCGTTCAGCGTGGACGGTTCACGCATCGTCACGGGAAGCCACGACAAGACGGCGAAGGTCTGGGACGCCAAAACCGGGACCGAGTTGCTCACCCTCAAAGGGCACACGGAATTTGTGACTTTCGCGTCGTTCAGCCCAGACGGTTCACGCATCGTCACGGGCAGCCGTGACAAGACGGCGAAGGTCTGGGACGCCAAAACGGGCGCCGAGGTCCGCACCCTCCAAGGGCACACGGACTTTGTGTATTCCGCGTTGTTCAGCGTGGACGGTTCACGCATCGTTACGGGAAGCCACGACAAGACGGCGAAGGTCTGGGACGCCAAAACCGGGGCCGAGGTCCGCACCCTCCAAGGGCACACGAATTTGGTATCGTCCGCGTCGTTCAGCGTGGACGGTTCACGCATCGTCACGGGCAGCCGTGACACAACGG
>SXGU01555489.1_pt1 | contig 35455 bp, 26 predicted proteins | sample 3174531 | NCBI WGS metagenome assembly SXGU01 (sample SAMN11356863, study PRJNA531348) | freshwater metagenome | isolation source: freshwater sample F1-140 | place: China: Fuxian Lake, Yuxi | collected 2017-12-25 | reverse complement strand
GCCGCAAATAGCGCGATCCCAGCTTGCCGAGGAAGACACCGGCATCGCCGAACAGGCCGGCGGAGGTTGTCTCGCGCAAGCTCGCCCAGCGCGCCGAACCGTAGGTGGTGACGTGCTTCGATTGCCGCGCGCGCCAGAGCGACCCGCCGATCGCCGCGGCGCAGCCCGCAAATCCGCTCGCAGCCGCGAGCGTGCCCGCCTTGTCGAAGACGAGCGGCGCGTAGGCCTCGAACCGATACCACCAAGCGAACAGCTCCCACGGCCGATAGACCGGCGTCGCGCCGAGCGCGAACCACGGTGTGCCGAGCTCGGGCTGATAGGCGAGCATCGCAGCCGCCCACTGCGTGGCCGCCCAAAGCCCTGCGACGACGATCGCGAACACGATGGAAATTTGTCCGATCAAAAGCTTGGTGGGCGTCATGCGAAGATTCCGGCGGACAGCTGTCCGAGCGCTGGACACTGCGCCGCCGGCTCGCGAAATCCCACGGCGCCTTCGGGTGCTGTTCTGCCGTCTTCGGACCGTGGCGGAGCGCTCGGGCTCGCAACGATGCGAGCGGTCGCGCGAGATCCCGTCCGACCGGGTTCATCGAGAACCTCGCCCCAGGGTAAGCGCCTCGAGCGCGAAGATCTCGCCGATGAAGACCACGATATCGTCGGCGGATACCCGGCGCCGACAGGCGGCGGTGACCAGCCGGTCGAGCGCATGCGGCAGCGGGACGCCGAAGCGCGCGCGCAGCTCGGACGCGACCCGATGGCGATAGGCTCGGACAGCGGGTCCGCGTTCGGAAAGAGGCGGCGACGCCCCGAAGCAAAGCAGGAACGCGCGCGCTACCGCCACAGGATTTTTCCGGGCCAGTATCGGCCATCGGGCATCGTCCATATCCATCTCCTCGCGGCTGGCGACGGCGCGCAGCCGCCGGCGCATCTGCCGCTCGGCGAGAGCAGGGGGAGGCAAGTGCAAGGGCGCGCCCGGCCGAGGGGGGATCACCCGGTCTGCACGAGGCCCGGAACATTCCGGGGCGAGGAAGAACGGGGATACGGCCGGGGCGAGGCGCAGCCGTCCCTTGCGCGCGCCAGGGACCGGCGGTCCCTTAGTAGCGACGCCCCGGCGGGGGCGTGCCTGTCGTCACGTTACGGTCCGAAGACGGCTCGCAAGGTTCGAACACGCGCTCCTTGCAACGAGCTCGCAGGTTGTGGACAATCACCGCGGGAGAACCGACCGGAATGATTCAGATCGACATGTTCGAGGTGGGGCTGGGCGCTGCTTTGCTCATGCAGTTCGAAACCGAGCGCGGCGACGTGCGAGTCCTCGCCGATGCGGGGGTCGAGCATGGCCGCGACGCGGCCGAGTGCTGGCCCCGGGTCGTAGCGGCGCTGGAAGGTTTCGGCGACCGAGCCAAGCGGATCGACCTCTTGATAGGCACCCATTACGATGCCGACCATCTCGAAGGTCTCGTGCCGATAATAGACGACCACACCATAGAGATCGGCGAAGCTTGGCTCCCGCCGGTGGCCGACGATACCCAGCCGGTCGTCGACATGTCGCCACCGGCCGACGATCGGCTGCTGGCCTTGAAATTCGCCAAGGCCGGTGAAAATGCGGTGCTCGGCTATCTTCGCGAGAAGGCGCGCAGGCTGGAAGCGCTGAGACGATTCCGCGAGCGCCTCGCCGGCAGCGACAGAGCGGAATATCGCGCAGCCCTCTTTATCGAACCGGACGGCATCGATGTGCCCTCATCGGAGCTTCTCGCTAGCGGAAAGGATGGCTTTTTCGAGAAGCGCCTGGCCGACGCGCGCGTCCGCGTAGGCCAGGCCACCGGACATCAAGACGACAATATACACGGCGTGCCGCCGGCTACCCTACAGAGCCTTTACGATAGGGTCGTCCATGCACGATATTCTCCGTTCTGGCGCTCGTCCGATGTCGAGTTCGCCACGGTAGATCGCTCGCTGGCGTGGATCGAAGCGAGCGAGGCTTCGGACGCCATCAACGCCAAGAGTTTGAACAAGGTGGTGACGTCTTTGAAGCGGCGAAGCCCGGCTGTCGACATCGCCTGCCGCACGGTCGACGACGGTACCCCTCGTCGGTTCGCTTGGAACGCGGACAAGAGGCGGTTCGTACCCGGCGTCGCGCAGTCCTCCGATGGCCCGGAGTTGACCCTGCTGGCACCATCGAAAGGCTTGGTCGCCAAATACGCCAGGCGGCTACCTATCGGCGACTACGCGTCGGCGCTCGCGTTCGCGCGGATACCAGTCGTGGGCACGACCGCCAGCAACGAACTGAGCTACGTCTTGAAGTTAGCACACGACGACCAGAACATTCTCGTGGCGGGCGATGCGGGTTGCGTCGATTTCAAGCCCAATCGGCGTAAGAAGTCCTTCCATAAGGATCTCATCGCTCAACTGGATTCGCTCGATGTGGTGCAGGTTGCGCATCACGCCGGCGCCAACGCGTATTTCTATCATTCGTTGATCGAGGCGGGGTACCCGCTGCAGGAAAAACTCTCTTACTTGCTGATTTCGCATGGAGTGGACGACACGAAACGCCCCAGCCTCGCCTTCGCCAATTTCATCGAGCGTTTTCGCAGCGACAAGCAAAAGGTTTCGCTGCTCTTCACGTCCCGACCGCTGCCGGAGAAGGTTCGCGACTTCGCGGATCTGATCGAGCCGCTTCGCGGATCGGCCGAACCCGCCGATCGCGGCGACGTGCGGCTCGTTCACGATGGAAGCTGGAAGGTCGCTGCGCACCGCATCCGAATATAGCCCCCGAGCACATCGTGGGTGCCAAACGGACGCAGGGTGTCGCATTCGCCGATGCGTCAGGCTCGCGCCACGGGGTGAGCCTTCCCCAACCAGGCGAGAGTGTCCTCGCGCCCTCGCACACCGACATGCTCGACGAGCAGCTCGGCGATATCGCCGCCGGCGATCACGACGACCGGATGGCCGTCTTCGATCAATTCGTCGTAGGCTTGGGTTCCGAGAAAGCTCGTCGTGACCAAAATGCCGAATTGGCGGTGACGCAGTCTCGAGATGAGGCGCGAAAGCACTTTGACGCCGAGTCCGTTTCCCGGCGCATGGCACTTGGCCTCGAGCGCGAAATCGACCGTGACACAGTTTCGTGGCAAGCCGATCCGATATCGTCCGACACCGTCGCGCCCACCGTCGCGGCTGGGCCGAGTGACGTCCAGCGCGACGATATTCGCGTCCATCATACGGGCGACGTCCGCGGCGAAATGCTCGAACGCGATGGGCCTGTCAGAGAAGTGATCGTAGACGGCGCGCCCGATCGCTCGGATTTGATCGCTCGAACCGAGTTGAGCCGCAGACGATCGGGTACGCTTGACGGGCTCCGCACGCAAAGGTTTATACTTACATGCCCCCACCCATTCGCGAAAAGGCTCGGGACAACTCGTGCCCAATTTGCTTCCTGAAGCGATCTCGTCGAGCCAGGCGCGTTTGATTCTGGCTACGTCGAGCAAGGTGAAAACGGCTCGGTAATTTTGAAAGCGCTGACCGCCGACCGATTTCCACACCGCGACGAGGTCCGACGATTGGTCGAGATGGATGGCTCCGGGTACAGCCAGCCCGCGGAAAATCACGTCCCGGCCGGTGTCACCTTTCGAAAACACGAGAAAGGGCGGCACGGTGGCGCGAGCCTGCGGATCGCCGTGCGACGCCGCAAATACACTGCGCAAAATCTGGTTCCCCCCGCGACCCGCTTTGCGGTCGTGAAGTTCGAACCCGGCCTTTCGGTTGTCCCCGTAGTAATAAAACAGCCCGTTGGCTTCGTCGATCGCATCGGGCCAATCGGCTTCCGCCATCGTCGAATAAAGCACGACCAGTCGCGGCGCAGCGAGCGGACCGGCGAAGCGAAAACCGCCTTGGTTACCGGTGCCGGTCAGCTTCGCGAGCGGCTCTCCCGCGATCGACTTGGACGCCACCGCTCCCTCGTACACGGCGTCGACGATCAGATCGGCACGCGACAGCTCGTCGAACTTTACCCGGTTCATACAGCGCCCGCCGGGGCGAGGCGGGATTCGACAAGCTCCCCGATCTTTTTCAGTCCTGCTTGCAATACCGAACTGTTGCGTGCCTCGACGACGCGAACGAGCATTTTCCGCCGGAACTCTTCGAAGCCCGATCGTCCGCGCAACGCCAGGACCATCGCCAATGCGAGTTCGGCGCTGTTTCGAGCGGGTAAGGGAAATGTGGGCGTGCGCTGGGAGATCGGCACCGCCATTTCGTCGTCCCGCTCCCGGTCACCCAGATTGCGGCATGGTTGGCAATGGAAATAGTCGTGTTGTTCGCCTTCTTCCGGCGATTCGAAGCGAAAACCGACGAAGCTGTGCGCGCCGTCGAATTCGCTCCAAAAGCCGATGTAGTAACCGCATTCCGCTGCCGCTGCCTTGAAGTTCCAGCGAACCCACAACGCCAACAGCGGATGTTTGTGTTTGGCAGGCGGCACCATGACCGAAACATGGCGCTTCGGGAATTGCGAGGCCGGTTTTGCGCGTATTTGCCCTACTTGTTCCTCGTCGACGAAGTCGTAGCCTGCGCGGATCTTTTTGTAGTATTCCAGCCCTTCGATGTCGGCATTTCGAAACCAATCCAATCCCTCTTGGTGGAGGTATTCGAAAATGAGCGCGACCGCGCGCTGTTCGTCGGTAGGCTTTGCCATCAGTCGCCGAATGCGAAACGCCGAGTGGGCCCGTAAGTCTTCCCGTCGAGCTTCTCGACGAACCGCCGATCGTTGAAATTGCCGAACCCGGCGCGAAACTCTTGCGCAGAATCTCTACGAACGAAGCGTGAGCTATCTTCGGCAAAAACGACGTCCGCAGTCGGCGCGAAATCCCACGCGTCGGCGAGGGCATTGGCGGCCGCATCGGTCTCCAACCTAGCGATGCCGTACACGTCCCTGCCCAGCAACGCGGATACTTGTTCGAGCCGCGCCGCTGTCGCGACGTCCTCGCGTAACGCGTCCGCCTCCTTGCCACGCAGCCCCTGCCACCATTCGATGTCGCCGAGCCGAGCAGCGTCGGCATTGCCGAGATAAGGTCGCCGCTCGAGTAGATGACTGGCATCGATCATGGCGTCGAGCGGTCGCAACACGGCGCGGTCGAGCCATTTTGCGAAGCGCGACGTCGCCAAGCGCGCGGCGAACGCGGGAGGCGAGGCCAACAATGGATCGGCATCCTTTTTTCCCAGCACCATCTCGAGGAATCCACGCACGGTGACAGCGCCTAGGTCGTCTAGAACTTTGCCCTTTTCCGACAGGAAGGCGAAGGCACGGTCGGAAATACCCTCGAGATCGTCTGCCTTCAGGCCCAGGGACTCGAGTATCCCGACGTCGAGATTTCCGGCGAGGGACTTCGCGTAGTCCGCACGCGCGCCAGCAACCTCCAAGAGCGGCATCCAATAAGAGGGAGCGAATGCGTTCGCGACATCCGATCGCCAAAGTCTGGGTTCGCTCACCGAGCGCGCTTCGATGTTCACATCGGCCCAGCTGTCGAGATGCCCTGTCATGGTCAGATCGAAATCGATCTTGGAGAATTGGTTGAGCACGACGACGAGGTTGCAGCACGAATATGTTTTGACCAGCCTCGCGACGCCCTCGCCGGTGGTTCGATTACCGCTCGTGTCGATCAAGATGAGATCGTAATCGACGACCAAGATGTCGACCGCGTCGAACAGGGACGGCCGATCATCGGCAAACTTGCCATTTTCCGCCGCCGCCTTTTTGCGATCGACCAGCACTTGGATCGCTCCGACCGCATCGTCCAGACGCTCGACCGAAACCCCGTCGCCCACCACCGTTTCGATTTGTTCGACCCAGGTACGTGCGCTCGTAGGATCGTCGTCGCATACAAGGACTTTCATTCGCTCCCTCCGGTTCGCCAGCTCATTTCGAAAGTGGTGCTCCAACCGGGGTCGGGTGTCACGAACCCCACCTCGCATTCGCGCTGCGTCGCGATCATATCCACGATGGTCAAGCCGAGCCCGGTGCCCCCCACGCCGAGCTCGCGGCGCTCGTCGGAAATCGCCGAATACCGAACGAAAGGCTTGAACAGATCGTCGGCGTTTTCGAGATCGACCCCGAAGCCGTTGTCGCTCACCTGAAGGTACGAGCGTCGACCGCTACGGAAGATATCGACCTGTATCTTAGGGTCGGCACGATCGAGCGTCGCGTTCGCTGCATTCAACAACACGTTCTGTAGCACGGCATACCATTCGGTGACCGTCGCGCTGGGTAGTCGCAGCTCGTCGTGGACGACGATAGCGACTTCGGTCCGGCCCAAGTAAGGCGCGACGTTTTCGTAAGCCTGGCGAACCACGGGTTCCGCGCGGAGCCGCGACACTTCGCGGCGGTCCTCGGCATCCATCATCGGCTGGAGAATGCGCCGCGTTCCCTCTAGCCGATCGACCCAGCTGCCGAGTTCTTTCGCCAGACGCTGCAGCGCTTCGTCCGCGGCGCCTCGCGCCAGCTTTTTCAGATTCTTGACGGAAGCTCGCGCGGAGCGAATGTCGCGGCGAACTTCGTGTTCCATCGCCAGAGCGACCATGCCCGTCGATGCGAGGGGGCCTAACAGACTGCGAATGGCCTCTTCCGATCGACCCTCGCTTTCGAGCCCGTCTTCGAGGTCCTCCGCTTCCTTTTCGATCTCTTCGATCGTTTCGTCGTCCGGATAGCGCTCGCGAACTTCCGCTACCAAGGACCGCAGTCGCGCAAGTTTGCTGCCGGCCGCCTCACGGGGGCGCTCGATCTCGATTTCCGACGCGGCGCGCTGCCGCTTTAGCGTCGCGTAATAGTCGATCGACTGTCTTACGGCGTCTCGAAGTACTTCGTAGGCTCTGTTTCCGACGAGACGGTCGCGCGATACTTGGATTTTCAAAAATTCGCCGCTGTTCCGTTGACGGTCCCGTGCGGCTCTTTGCTCCTTCCCGGTATCGACATGTACGATCCCGAATATACGACCTTGGGTGGGAAGGTCGTTGAGCGCGCGCGGCACATGCAAGCTGTCCGGCAGCAGCTGCGATCGCGAGCGTCGATGCGAATGATCGAATTCCAGACCCAGCCAATCGTTCTGCGCCCCGTAGTAGGGAAGTCGGAAGCCGCTGTCGTAGACCATTACCCCGCCGTAGCGTTCGAAATACGCGCGCATGTCGCCGACCGCGATTCCGCCTGGTTGATGGCCCGAAAGGTCGTAGACCCGCACCTCCCATTCCGCTTCGGCGAGGAACGCGGCTTGGCCGAACTCGAAACTGTGGGTCTCGTCGTCGTCGGTAAACTCGACCGTGACCAAGCTCGACGTACTTCGCCCCTTGCGAACGATGCGGCCTTTAATGGTGGCTTGATGGTTTTCGAGCGCTTGACGCATTTGCTGCTCGAACCGCTCGTCGAGCCCGGGTAACGAGGTCTCGAGTTCGATGCGAAAAACGTCGGCTGTGCGTTGCCGGCTGCGGGTGCGCCCGAACGCGGGGTCGGGCGAATTGAGCATCCAGATTTGCCGCCCGAGTTCCTTGATCTCCGCCTCGCTCCACGCTTGCTTGAGGCCTTCGAGCAAAACCAAGGTGCCGGCCTTCGAGCGCCCGGGATAGAGACCGACGAGCGCAGCTTCGATGCGCCATTTTGCTACCGCCTCGGTCAGCGATCCGGTCTCGACCGCCTCGTCCCAGTCGACGAAAGCGTGCAATCGTGAGGCTTTCGGTTCTCGCGGCGTGGTCACGATCTGCAATTTGTGAGCAAGGAACTGGGCGGCGAGACGGCCCACGCCCTTGGAGCCCGTGACTGCCCGACCGAAACGCCGAGACGTCCCGTGTCGCTCCTTGTTGCGGGTACCGATGGTCATCCAATAGTCGAGAAACTCGGCTCTGGTCATGCCATGGCCGTTGTCCGACACGGTGATGCGGTCGCGATCGATGGTGATCCTGCAGCGCGTCGCATCCGCGTCGTAGGCGTTTTTGACCAGTTCCGCCAAAGCGATGTGGGGTCGTCCGACCAATCGCTCGCCGAGCTCGCGCAGCAGTGCCGAATCCGCAGCGAATTTCGCGGGCTTCGTTTTGCCGCCTGCGAGCTCGCGCGAATAGTCGCCGAGCGCGATCGGCGTCGCAGACTGCGAGGCCGCGGAGCTGTTACGCCCGGTACTCCTGATCGCCATCGCCGGCCGATGCCCCTTTCGCCCGCGGCATATTCGTTGCCGACCGTGCCACCGTAACCATCGCAACCCGCGCAAGGCAAGGCGCCGGGTGATCGACGGCGATCGATCTGCCCAGGAATGCCTTTGCGCGTAAAAGCATACCGTCGATCGACTGCTACCTCGAAAGCCCGTCCACTGTTCCACCGCGAAGACGGCAGCCGATTGGCAAACGCGAGCTCGACCGGCTAACAGCGCCGCGTTCAAGCATGGGAATCGGCTGCTCGCTCGCTCGACCGGCCTTCGGGGGATAGATGCCGACCTGGAATTTCGTGGCGCAAGGGTTGAACGGCGGAAGTACCGGCGAAGCCTTTTATTCGACGCTCAACAACAATCAGTTTCCGATACCCGAGCGACTTGCGCGCGAGGCGCTTCAGAACTCGCGTGACGCCAAACTCGACGACAAGCGTCTGCGAGTGGATTTTCGCTTCGTGGAGTTGGTGGGCGAGCAAAAGGAAGCTTTCGTCGAGACCCTCGATTTGCCCGCGCTGGCAAAGCGTCGCGACGTGCTAGGGCTGGCCACCGGGACCTGCCTCGATACGCTCGACGACCCGGCAGTGCCGATCCGTTTGCTGCTCGTCTCCGATTTCGGAACCTTCGGTCTTTGGGGGAACCCATACAAACCGGGCTCGCATTTCCGGCGCTTGCTGTTGACCCTAGGCGATCGAAGCAAAGCTCGCCAAGACGCGCATTCGGGAGGATCTTACGGCTTCGGCAAAGCGGTCTACTCGGCCTCGTCGCGCATTCGCACGATCGTCGCATATTCGCGCTTCGACGAGAACCCCGACGAAGACGTCACTGCGCGACTGCTCGGTTGCGGCTATTTCCAGTCCTTCGAAGCGGGTGACGACATGCTGGACGGCCGCGCATTGTTCGGCAACCCGACGAAAATTCGCAAGGACACCGCCTACGCGCCCTTCGAAAACGACGCAGCTCATGCGCTCGCCGCCGAGCTCGGCCTACCGCAGCGGACCGAATCCGGCACGACGATCGCGATCGTCGACGCACAACTGGAAGCGGCGGAATTGGTTCGCGGGATCGAGACTTGGTGGTGGCCCGCACTGGTCGAAAAGTCGATGGACGTCACGGTCCACGAAGCCGACGGCACCCGCCTCGTGCCGCGTACGCGCCGACCGGATCTGCGCCCTTTTGTCGAAGCATTCCACATCGCGACGAAGATGGCCGAGCCGCTGGGCAAGTCGCAGCAGCGCATGACGTTCCAGCGCGTCGGCAGCACTGCGATCGGCGAAGGCGGCGCGGTGTTGGTCGACGACACGCTGCTGGCCGAGGTGCCCGAGGACGAACGCGAGAGCCGGGTCGCACTGATCAGGGGGCCGCGCATGGTCGTGCAGTATCAACGCATCCCGGGCGCCGGGCCGATCGTCCAGGGCGCGTTCGTAGCCTCGGACGACGTCGATCAATGGCTGAAAATCAGCGAGAATCCGGCGCACGACGTATGGGATCCGACCTCGCCCGATCTCGACCGCTTTCCCTCCGACGCCCGCGAAGTCGTTACGGTGCTCCCGGGCCGCATTAAGAACGCCATTCAGCGTTTCCGCCGAGAGGCGATGCCAAAGCCCGAAGTCGCTCGAAAATCCCTTCGGGTCTTCGAGGCCGCACTCGGACGATTGTTCAAAAACAGATCCACCGGCGTTCCCGACAGTCCCGACAAGCCTTCCAATCCGGTGCGCTTCGCCTTCGTACAGCAGCCTGCGGTCGAAGCGCAGGACGAGACGGGTACCGAGATACGCTTCGTCACCAAATTCAATCTCTCGCTGGACTCGGCCCACGAGCGCGATAGCGGCGAGATCGAGCTCGTGCTGGATTGCGATATCGTCGAAGACGAGGGCGGAACGGGGACGCCACTGCCGCTCGCAGTCCGGATCGCGGGCGATGCTCTGCGGCAATCCGGCGAGGCACGCTGGAGCGGCGAGATCCGCAAAGGCGACACTATTTGTGTCGCCGTGGAGTCGGCTGCCTACGAACGCGACTGGACGGTTCGTTTCAATCCGCGCGTCGATTGGTCGGAGGCCGGAACATGAGCGAGGTGCTTTCTCATTCCCTGACCAAGCTCGTCCGGCCGTTCAAAGGCCTCGAGACGATCGCCGGCGCGCTCGACGAGGCGGGTTTCCGTCTACGCGAGAACGGCGACTTGGTGCGAGATTCCACCATCGTAGTTCGGATCGAAGACAGCGGCTCGCTCAAGCTCGAGGCGTGCCACGGGATCGATCGCTTGGCCTTGATCGACGGGCTCGAAAGTTTGCAGATAGCCCCGAGCGACGTGGAGTTCGTCCTGATCGGAACCGTAGGAGCGCTCAAGATAAGCGCGCCGCTCGCACGGATAGCGCTCGACGAACTGGACGACACGGCCATCGATCTAGCCGAGCCCACGAGACCGTGGGTCGGTGTCCATGGCGGTTTCCAGATCGTGTTCGCGCTGGCTTTGCGTCACGACATGCCGGACAAACCGCTGATGCCGACCGCGAACGGACAGTGGCTCGCGCGCAAATCCGTCACTATCAAACCGGAGCAGCCGAACTACGAGTTTAAGATTTTGCCGCTCACGGCAGATGTGCGTCGACGCCTGAAATTGCCAGTCGGCACGGCTCATTTCGTCGAGACGCGAGGATCGATCAACGACCCCGAAACTATGCTTTCCGACGCGGTCGTCGTCTATTTCGACGAAACGATCTACCACGCCTTCGGTCGCGCGACCACCGGCGCCGCGTCCAACGCGCTGCAGAAGAGCTTTCTCGCAGATATCGCCGCCGGCATGATCGTTCAGGAGATGACCGGAGAAGATCCAAAGGTCGTTCCCGGCAGTCCGCTCGACCGCTTTTTCGCCGATCTCGCCAAGGCGACGAAAATCGAACGGGCGTCGCTCGAAAACTGGTCGCGGACCGATCATGCGACGTTCAAAGCCTACGTGCACACCGCGATCGATCTCGTATCGTCGGTCCGTGCGGCACTCTGAGGACCGGCGATGCTCTACCCTACGATGACCGGAAGCCAGGCGAGCGCCGCGCTAGCCAAGCTGCGCGCCGACCCGGAAGCCGATATTACCGACGACACGACCACGTCCGGCGACGGCGACGAGGCCGTCGATCTTTCCTTCGTGCCGGTTCTAGCGAAGCGGCTGATGGAGCTCGCACGCGAATTCGGAGACGACCCGTCCGACCAAACCGGCAACCGGTTCGAAGCACAGGCATGCGAAGTCGTCCATCGTGGCATGCCCGGCTTACCTGGCATGGTGCTCGCGGATCCGGGTTTCTGGCGTTGGCTCGCCGTCAAACATTTTCGAGACCTCGTCGAATGGCGTCATGGCGGCCGCCGCCCCGACGGTGCGCATCCCAACAATTTCGGCATCGGCGCGACCAAGCGCAATCTGCTCTATCGCATGTATTTCAGAGCCGAGATTTCCTACGACGAGAACGCGGAGGAACCGTATCGATTGTCTCGTATCTCGGACAAAGATCTTTGGGAGAGCCACCTGCTTGCAGTGCGCGCGGGTAACATACGCCCCTTCGTGCGCGCCTTTCTGCGGTACCTCTATCCGGATCCGGAGGGCAAACGCGCGGTCGATCTAGACACGCTTCGAGTTCTCGCGACCCGTATCAATCGCCTTCGCGCCAATCGCTTCTTCGAGCTCGTCGCCGACGAAGATGCGCTCGGCGCGATCGTCGCCGCCGAGGCAGAGAAAACCCCGGAAGAAGTGACGCGCCGCCGCGAGCGCGCCAAAGTCCGTGCGAGCGCTAACGAGGAGGTGGCTCGTGCCTGAGGAGCGTTTCGAGCGGGACGCGGGTGCCATCGTGCGGACCTTGCGCGTCGGGGGCGAACAATTCTCGACGCGACTTTGCGAGACGGTATCAGACGGTTCTCCTCGCCGCGCATGGTGGCGCAGCTTCCTGACCGGACCGAAGGTCGGCGAAGCACCGGATGCCGAGCCGCTCGGCATCGTCGATTTGTTCTCCGGCTGCGGAGGACTGGCGCTCGGGATCGCCGAAGCCGTCAAAGCAGTCGGCCGATCGCCGGTTTTCGAATTGGCGGCGGACGTCGACGAAGGCGCGCTGGCCGTGCATCGGACAAATCTCGATACGAAAGTCACCCGCCACACTTCGGTAGACGCGATGATCGATTTCGAGGTGCTGGGCGTCGGCGCCGAAGCCGAGTTCGCCTATCCACCCGAAGCGATCGATCCAGCGCTGGAAGCGCTCGTCGGCAAAGTCGATATTCTTTGCGCCGGCCCGCCCTGCCAAGGGCATTCCAACCTCAACAACCACTCGCGACGAGCCGATCCTCGCAATTTGCTGTACCTGACCGTGCCGGCCATCGCGGTCGCGCTGGGAGCCAGGCGCGTAATCGTCGAGAACGTGCCCGACGTGCGCCACGATCATCACGGTGTCGTCGACACGGCCACGCGGCTGTTCGAGTCGAGCGGCTACAACGTCGCGGAGATCGTTTGGGATGCAGCGGAATTCGGGTGGCCGCAGCGTCGCAAGAGGTTTTTTCTCATCGCCACGCTCGATCGCGCCGTCACCCCCGAGAACACACGAACGGCCCTCGCCGCACCGCCCGAAGGGGTTTTCTGGGCGATTTCCGACCTCGAGGACCAAGCCGGCGACGACGCCTTCACCGGCCCGGCGACGCTCAACGACGACAATGTCGCACGGATCGATTGGCTGTTCGAACGCGGCGCCTACAATCTCGGCAACGAGGTACGGCCCGACTGTCATAAAGACGGTCATACCTACCCTTCGGTTTACGGGCGGCTGCGTCCCGACGAGCCGTCCGGCACCGTTACGACCGGCTTCATGACACCCGGCCGCGGGCGATATATCCATCCTACTCGGCGACGCGTCATCACGGCGCACGAAGCCGCCCGTATTCAGGGATTCCCGGATTGGTGGCGGTTCGCCAGCCCCGAAGTTCCGGTTCCGACGCGCAAGATGCTCAGCAAATGGATCGGAGACGCCGTGCCGAGCATCCTGGGCTACGCTACCGGCTTGGCAGCGCTGACGGATCATGAGCCCACGCCGATGGACACCGATGCGATCGCCGCCTGAAGAGGCGGAGACTTTCGACGAAGCGAAGGCTCGGCGTAGCGCACTTATGAGCCGAGTCCGCCAGAAGCACACGGCGCCCGAGCTCGCCGTGCGTCGCGCGCTTCATGCCGCCGGTGCGCGGTTCCGGCTGCATCGCCGAGATTTGCCCGGCAGCCCGGATATCGTGCTGCCTAGATACCGTCTCGCAATCTTCGTTCACGGCTGCTTCTGGCATCGCCATGCCGGTTGCAAGAAGGCGTCGATGCCCAAGACGCGCTTAGAGTTCTGGCAGGCCAAGTTCGACCGTAACATAGAACGCGACGCCGAAAACGTCGAACGCTTGCAAGCACTCGGCTGGCGTGTTGCGACTATCTGGCAGTGCGAAATCGAACGCGGGCGCGAAATGCTCGATACGCAAATAGAGGCGATGTTGCACTCCGCCCGCAGCGACAAACTCACCCCCCCCCGCACACCCCCGGCGGTCACGTAGACGGCGGCGATGAGGTCGATTTGAAAGCAGCCGTTCGCGCAGAACAGGCTCGCGAGCGAAAACTGGGTTAGCTGTTGCGCTGACCAAGTCGGCGACCATGCTCGGTTTTCCTTCTTGGGGGCAGCGGCTATCGAATGACTTAACCTATTGAAGGCGAGGAACTGAGTTCAGAATGAGAGTTCCAGACAAGGAGTGGGCGACGAAGCCCGAATATCAATCCCTTCTGTATTTCTGTCAGCTACTCGACGACATGGTGTGGGAGTCCACGCGGGACAGCCATCGTGCGCCCGCGATGAACACATATCATCTGTGTGTAGAAGTGGAGCGGACGTGGGATGAGACCCAAGCGTCCTCGCTTCGTGAAGGCTTGATCAGCACGATACTGGACGAGCTTCAGGCAACGGGGAATGGAGACCCTACGGTGACCGCCCACTTCGCGGAACCATGGTCGAAGCTGACATTCGCGCTGAAGTCCAGCGTCTCCCAAGACACCAAAGTCGGTGCGGTGGCTCGCTTCTACCGGCAGATCGAGAACTCGTACCTCAAGCGCTGTAGGGACGAGATTCAAGTTTTGGTGTCGGGTAAGGCGACCAAGAAGGAGAGGGTCGCCAACCTCACTGGTGCCTTCTGCTCATATCTCCAGAATGTGGGCTACACACCAAGGCACATCTCCCGCATGATAGGCATGCGCTTCTTCAATCGCGAGCTGGCCGAGCACCCAGTTCGCGAGCTACAAGACTTCTTCTCGCGATTCTCTTGCCGGCCGGTCGAGTTCGACGTCTACATGTCGGTGACGGAACAGCTCGTCATGGCAGCGGGTGGTCGAGACTTTGCGGAGTACAAGGGAAGGCTTCCTTCGGTCACGCGTTTTGTCGGAGCGTTCGCTTCGACGGAGGACGTCGGCGAGAAAGTCGTGGTGTTCCGCGGGATCAGCGCATTCGACGAGTTCGGGGCGGTCGAGCAAGCCGAAGCCAAGATGGCGCTCGTGCGTGCTATTGCCTACACCGCACGCGCGGACGTCCACCTCGCTTGGCAAGACGAAGCCGTCGTGGTCTCCCCTACCAACACGGCCGGCTATGTGGTCCGTGCGCGCGACGAGCCACTGAGGAAGCGGTATCGGGACTTTGCATCGTATCAGTTTCACGTCGTGGGAGAGTGGAAACGCGGGGTCCTCGAGGATCAGCTTTCTCCCTCTGATGCCAACCGACTGAGGAATGCCCTGCTGAGCTACGCAAACGCCTTCCACTCGGAGAGCCCCTCCACGCAACTGGTGACGCTCTGGTCGGCCCTGGAGGGATTGCTGCCAGCGTCCAGCGGCGAAGGACGCATCGACACAGTGCTTCGCTATTCGCTCGCGTGCCAGCGCACCCTCTATCTCCGCAACTTGTTCAGATGGTCTTTCATTGAGCATCTGGCGACCGACCGGGAGCCGTTCTTCAAGCTGCTCAACGAGGCGTCGGACTATACGGAGAACCTGGCGCGGTTCGTCGCGCTGCTCTGCTTTCCCAAGGACAAGTCCTTCTCGGAGAAGCTCGGGGTCCTCGCGGCAATGAGCCCGCTCACGACCCAGCGGGGCTTCGTGCTTCACGGCGCCTCTAAGAACGTACAAGACCTGCACCGACTGGTGGACGCCCATGTGCAGCGGGTCGATTGGCAGCTTCGCAGAATCTACCGGGAGCGTAACAGGATCGTCCACCGCGCCGATCCCTCGCCGAACGTGGGCACCTTGATACTCAATTTGAACGAATATCTCGCGACGGTGTTCGAGGTCCTATTCGCGGCCGACGCGACCCGGCCCTATGAACTGGGACTGGACGGCCTATTCGAGTCTGTCTGTCTCGACGAAGAGTTCCGGTCAAAGGAGGTAACGGGCCTCGCCAAAACGCCCCTTTCAGCTGAGAATTCCACCACTGTGCTGGGGTTCGCTCTAAAGTGATCCGTCGTAGGCGACGTGGCCGGAGCGCAGGTTGACCCAGTTCGGTCCGACCGAAGGGTTGGGCTAATCAAGGGGGCTGATCCAGTACCGGTCGCAAAACGATCCGCGGGCACCGGCCAATCGCTTCCTCGATCAGAACATAAACCATCGCGCGCTACTTCGGCTAGTCGAACGGATGGCGGCTTGGTCAAACTTGGCATCCGAGATGCGGAAAGGCGGTTAACGGCCCATTCGCAGACCCTCGGTGTAAACGAGAGGAGCTAGTCCGTACGTCCCCTAGGACGCTTCCTTGCCCTGAAATTTAGTCAGCTAACGGCCCCATCACCGACTTCGATACGATCCGCAATCGTTATTGCGCAGAGTTCAAAAGGGACCGCATTAACGTCGCCTTTTCGCGCCCTTCTCACATCAGATATGTTTCGAACCATTCGACGGTTCGCCGCAGCGAATCCAGTTGATTGTCGCGCTTTTGAAATCCGTGTCCCTCCTCCGGATAGAAAATGACTTCGGATTTGGTACCTGTCGCTTTGAGGGCTGCCTCGACTTCCTTGGCCTGGCCTTGAGGGACACGAACGTCGTTCGCTCCTTGAAGCGTGAGCAAGGGCGCCTCGATCGAGGGCACATAGGCCATGGGAGAGGCGGCATCATAAACCGCACCGTGTTCTTCCGGATCTCCCAACAACGAGATTACGTATTGCCTCAGCAAGGGGCTGGCGGTTTCGATCATAGTTCGCCAGTTGATGATCCCGTAGAGCTGAACTCCTGCTGCGAATTCCTTAGGCGCCTTGCCTAGCGCCATCAGAGTCATGAAGCCGCCGTAAGATCCGCCCATGATCCCGACCCGATCCGGATCGACGTAGCCGGTGTCCACCAAGAACCGTTTTGCCGCGAGGACATCCTTCAGGTCACCACCGCCCAGGTCTTGGAAATTCGCGGTCTGAAACGACGTGCCATATCCAGTCGACCCTCGGAAGTTGGGTTGGATGACCACAAAACCGCGGCTCGCCAGCGCAGTCGCAGTACTCGAGAAGCCGTCGAGAGCTTGCTGCGTGGGCCCGCCATGAACGATTACGACCGCCGGATTGCGGCCGTTCCGATCCAAGTTGTAGGGCATGGTTACGATCGCGCTGACGAGGGTGCCGTCGAAGCTTTGATATGTGACAATCTCCGACCTCGGCAAATTTGCCGCGTCGAGAGCGGCCATGGCCAGCGCCGTAAGCTGTTCGATTCTCCCGGTCGGACGATCGACGATATAAAGTTCGGTCGGAGAGTCGGCGCCGGATCGGGAAACGAGGAAGCGATCACCGTTCGGGGTGAAAGAGTCCGACGCAATCAACTGGATCTGGCCTGGCGGGATTGCGAGAGGCCGCTCCCGCATCGTCCCAAGGTGAACCAGGCTCAGTTCGGCCCGACCGTCCTCGATCGTACGGATCACCAGCGTCCGATCGTCCGGGGCGATCTCGACCGCCTGCTGCTCCCAAGGTCTATCCTCGAGCCATTTGATTTCGCCTGTTGCGACATCGTACACCCCGGCTCGCAATTGCGGGCTTCCGTGGTTCGAGGTCAAAGCGATGAAGCGACCGTCGGAGGTTGCATCCGCCGGCTGATAGACAGTGTCCGGTGCGGCTATCAGTACCGTGCGTTTTCCCGAGGCAATGTCGATCCGGTGAATTTCGGTGACGGTTTGGTTCGCATTGCCTCGAGAAGCGATGAGTGCACGTCCGCCCTGCGTCCATGCGACCGGATACCAGCGATATTGTGGGTCCGCCTCGTCGGTGATCGAGCGAATTCGACCGGAAGCAAGATCCAGGGTCGCCAGATTGACTTGGGGCGCATCGTTCGCCCTGACCGAGATCGCCGCCGTCCTCCCGTCGGGCGAAGGCAGCAAGGCATATTCGCGCCGATCTGGGGTGTTGGTCAGATTTGTCGCAGGACCGCCCGCCGCGGGGACGGCGAAAATATCGTACTGCTCGCTTCCGCCACCCTGGTCCTGTTGAAAATAGAGCGTCTTGCCATCGGCCGAAACAGCGAGCCCGCTCTGCGTACTGTCCCCCTGCGTCAGCTGGACTGGCCACCCTCCGGCGGCATCGACGCGCCAGATGTTCATCCGACCGGTGAGATTGGTGGTGAGGAACACCTGTCGACCGTCGCGGGACCACGCGGCCGAACCGACCGAGCGTGAGAATACGATATCCTCGATAGGCACGGGCCGCGCCGAGGAATTCACAGGACTGCCGACCGCCTTCGGTTCCGTACGGGGCCGCTCCGGCGTCTGGATCTGCGCGGCGAGCGCGCTCGGCACGAGGCACAAAAGGACGGCGATCCAGCGGGTCATTGCTTCCTCTTCTCCGACGCCGGAGACGGCCGTTTACTTCGACCGTGTCCGCGTTCCTAGCAATCGATCAGGTCAGAAGAGGTCGTCGAGCCCGATCTTCGCCCCGACGTAAAAGTACCGTCCGACCGCGCTTACCGGGTAGCTCAAGACAGCGACGCTCGGCTTCTGGTCGGTGAAATTGTTGACGCCGCCATAGAACGTGAACTTGTCGAGATTGAAGGCCAATTGAAGGTCGTGCTCCCACCGGGCACCGTACTTGAAAAAGCGTGGATCGGACAAATCGGGGTTGGCAGCCAACTGTTCGTCGGTGAAGCGCTTCGTCTCGCCGAAATAGCTCAGCCCGTAATTCAAACTGTACGGTCCTTGAGTCCAAGTTAGGTCCATAGTGCCGATGAACTTGGGAGAGAACTGCTCGTTTACGTCATCGTCGACATCGGCGCCGACGGAGGAGATGAAATCGAGCTTGTCGAGATAGCCGCCGACCACTCTCAAGTTGAAGTTGCCGAGGTTTTCGAACGGCGCAAATTGATAGTTCAGGGTAAAGTCGAGCCCTGCCGTGTCGAAGTTCGCCACGTTCTGAGGCCCCGCCACGACGTTGGTCACGAAACCGGTGTCGGGGTCGCGAGAAACATTCGGGCAGAACGAATTGTCGAGGCTCGGCTGGTCGACGCACAAGTTGATGATCTGTTGCGCGGTGGCGGTGTTGATCGCGTCGCGCAGCCTGATGTCGTACCAGTCGATCGCGACAGTCAAACCGGGAATGAAACGGGGACGGAGCACTGCGCCCACTGTCCATGTCTTGGCTGTTTCCTCGTTGAGGTTGGGATTGCCGCCCGTCACCGCGGGGGTGGCGGTGCTTGCCGAGGGGTCGCTCTCGGGGCTGAAGGCGGCGATCTCCGCCGGTGTAAAGCCGAGCGCCTGGAGCGTCGCGGCACAGTTCGCCGCGCGGAATTGCGAGCCGTCGGCGATGAGAGATGGATCGCACGGATCCTGGGTTTGCGCGAACCCGGCAAAGCGGCCGGCGAACAACTCGGAGATGTTCGGCGCGCGCACCGCCTGCGAATAGGTACCGCGAAGGGTGATGTCCCGGACTGGCGACCAGACCGCATCGATCTTCCAGGCATCGGTGCGGCCCACGGTCGAATAGTCGGATAGGCGGTAAGCACCGCCGAGCGACAAGGTCTGGGCGAACGGCACATCCGCCAAGATCGGAACGTTGATCTCGCCGAAGACTTCCTTGGCGTCGAAACGGCCGGTGGTCGGCTGAATTTGACCGCTGTCCGCGAGCAATCCCTGTTGGATCTCTTGCGAGGGTATCGATGAACTGGTTTCCTCGCGGTATTCCGCGCCGATTGCGAAGCCGATCGGTCCACCGGGAAGTTCGAAGAGAAATCCCATGTCGCCGGCTAGGTAGCCGGAAACCACCTCCTGAGTGATCCGCGAGCGGGTCAAGCTGTCGACATTGATGAAGTCGATGGCCTGACGGCTGGCGACATTCTCCCCGAGAATGTTGATCGGGACGCACTGACCGGGAGTAAAGGTAACGGCCGATCCGCCGAAATTGAACGGGTCGATCACGGTTTCGCCAGGCAGGTTTATCCGGCAGGTGGGCTGCCCGGTCGCTGGATCCGTCACGACGTCCAGCGCTGCGTAGTACCGGTCTTCCAGCCGGTCGTCCACGCTCAGCGTGTCGGCTCGCGAGCGGCCATAGACATAGGACACCTCGTAGCGAAGGTTGCCGCTCCCCTCACCCGTGGTGAGGCGGCCGTCCAAGCCGATCACGCCACGCAGGGTCTGCCGATCCGACCGATCCGCGCGGACACCGAGGTCGAAATTGTCGCGCGTGACGAGGATCCCGTCGGGAAGTCCGAAAGCGCCTGCCGAACCGGGAATTATCGCATCCCTGATGGCCTGGGGAATGAACGGGTTTTCGGCGTTGATGAACGTGAAAACATCGAACGACGGCTGCGAAAACGTGAAGGCCGTGGTGTCGACATATTTGCCTTCGGCGAAGAGTCGCAGCGCCGGCGTGAACTCGAAACTGCCGAGCAAGTTGAGGTTGTGGCGCCGGAGAGCGGGGAGATAGTCGCCCTGAAATCCTGCCGCGGGTGTGCTAGAGCCTCCCTGCACGAAGCCCCCGGAGCCCGGCAGAGCTAGTCCACGATCATAGGGTAGCCCGTTTCCTTGGAAATCGGGCGTGAGCGCATCGAAATCGACGACGACGGCGCCGTTGCGGGCGCTGTCCTGGTAGCGAAGGTCGTTGAACAGGATCCGATCCGGCACATTCGGATCGTCGGGGAAATCGTCTGGGTTCCGTACCAACCCGAACGAGCGCAGCGGATCGCCGCTGAACGGGCGGTCGAAATTGCTCAAGCGGTCCGAATCGCTAAACTCGTAGGCGATCGCAATATTGCCCCGGCCTCCCGCGAAGTTCCTCCCGGCAGTGACTGACGCGAAGCGGTTACCGGCATCCCCGAGCTCGGAAATCCCCACCTGGCCCCGCGCCGCCAGACCCTCGAAATCGCGCTTCAGCACGAAATTGACCACTCCCGAAACACCGTCGGCACCGTAAATGGCCGACGTACCCCCGGTGAGGATGTCGACGCGCTCGATGAGATCGGTGGGAATGGTGTTGATGTCGACCGACGATACGCCGGGATAGCCCGCGACATGTCGGCGGCCGCCGACGAGCACTAGCGTCCGATCATAACCGAGATTGCGCAGATTGAGCAGATTGAGACCGGCCGATTCGAAGAACCCGTTCGAGCCGGCGTTGAACTCGCTATTGATCGAACCCGCGAGGGCGGGCGTGTCGACGAGGAAATCGGTAATATTGGTCTCGCCCGACTGCTCGATCGCGTCGGCTGTGAAGGACTGGATCGGATTGGGAAAAGCGTACTCGGGGCGAGGAATACGCGAGCCGGTGACGACGATCCCTGCGTCCTGCGAAGTAGCCGCCTCAGGCGAAGCGTTTCTCTCGTCCTGCTCGGCAGCCTCGAGACATTGCTCCAGCGCAACTCCTTCGAGAACTGCGCACCTGCCCTGGTCCGTAGTGTCTTGCGCCATTGCCGTCGCGGGAAAAAGCGCGATGGCAATGCTTAGCGCCGGAAGCGAAGCGGCGGCTCCAAGGCTGGAACGCGGTCCCCGGATATTTCGCCCGAGCCGCGATAAACAGGCCCCGAGCGGAAGCACATCGCCCCATTCTGCGACGGGGCTTTCGATGTCGGCACTATTCAGCGGACTCATTCACGTTCTCTCTCACAACCACAATTATCGGCAAATTAGTCTGAAACGTACCGATATCCACCCAGTCGTCCTATTCAGACAGATTCAGGATTCAGCTGCGGCTTTTCGGTCACAGATCGAAATAGCGTTGAAATCAAATCGCAAAACTTCCCAGCCGTACTTGAGACGCGCTGGGGGAGCCAAACACCGCGATGGTGCGGACGAGACCGTTCTCGACTGTCTACTGGCGCGCGGCTGCGCGATCAGGACCCGCCACGACCGGCTCGGGTGCAGAACATGACCGGCGACCGCGTGTCGAAGGTGCGAGGCATCGATCCTCGCTCGCGAGCGAGAATCCGTCGCCCGGAAGGGTGCGATGACCGACGATTGCCAGTGGCCTTCTCCGCACAGCGTTCAGGCGTGGCCAACCATCGCCAACCCTAAAATCGCCCGTAGGCCCGTTTCGGACTAAAGTGGGTTTGCATAGTCACGGCCGGTACAGGATCTCGAGGATAGAGCTGCAGCATGAAAGTCGTCGCACCGCTGCTTGCTATTTGCACCGCTTGTTCGTCTCCTTCAGGGATGATGGCGCCGCCTAAGACCGGACCCTCGATATCGCAGCCTGTCCTGGCCACAAGCTCGGGCGGTGCTGTCAACGCCATCACGGCTGGACCCGAAAACGGAGCGATTCGAACCATCGTCGAGGAGAATCGAGACGCAGCAAAGGTTCTAGCGGCGCTTAGGGGTCGCGGATTGCATCCCGTGGCCCGCGCTGCCAGTCGCGCGGAGCCACTGGCTGGTTCGCCTGGATATGCTTGGCAACTTGGCGACGATTGGCTGCACCTCCACGTTCATCCCGGCCGAGCCTCCGCGGCGGCGAGCGTATCGCGTTTCATTAAGGCTGTCGGCGCGCACTCTTCGATCGTCGACTGGGTCGGCCCACCCCACCTGTTCGACTGCGGAAGCGCGGTCGCCCTCTATCTGGGGCGGTCGGTCGAGGCGTTGAGCACCCTTTCGGCCGCGTGTGGTGCGCCGGACTGGACGGACGGTCCGATCGACCAGGCGGCCCAAGACAGTCGAGCACCCGAGGCCGAGCCCGCGACGTCGCCCAATCCCGGCTACGCGACACAACTGCGTGCACCGGCACCGGATTACGCGAGCCTGATCGCTGGTCCGCCCGTGCCTGCGCGCGGCGAGCTACGCCGGGAGGGCCGCGGCAAGCTTCCGGCGGATGCAGTGGCGATCGGACGGGCTTGGATCGACCGGCTCGAGGCGCGACGAGTGCTCGGTGGTCATGGCCTGGCAGGCAAATCTGCCGACGGACCCGTCATCGCGATCGATACGCTGCTCACGGCACGCGAGTTCGATGCTTGGACGAGGACGAGCGGCTGGAGCCCTCCACCTCATATCAGCTGGTCGTTCCGCCCCGAGCTGGTTGCGCCCGAGGTGAGCGCAAGCGCCGCGCCCGCAGTGCGCATCTGGACGGCATCAGACATCCGGACCGGGCTCCAACACCAGGCGCTCGAAGGGGGACGTATCGTGATCAAAGAAGGATGCCTGTGGCTCCAGCAGGCGGATCGGCCAGATCGTATCGCCTGGTTCAACGCCGAGACCGGCATCGGTCACGACGCCCAAGGATATCTGGTGCTCGTGAATCGAATGACGGGCGAGACGATGGCGCGGCTGGGCGAAGAAATGGTGTGGGCCGGCCCGAACGGACTTCAAGTCCGCGAGCGACGGGTCGCCGAGATCCGCAGCGCGTGCGGCGAGGCGGATCTCTACCCGGTCGGCAACCCGCAATCGGCCGAACGGATGCTCGCCGAGCACCCTCATCTACGCCGGCGTTCGTGATTGCCGACTTCCATAGTTGATAGTTCGCTGGAGACGCGTCGCTGCAATCCTAGGGCCTTAAAGTGGATCGTCGGTCCCGGACCCAATTCCCGCCGGTCGGCTACGCGCCCCATAAGTGGTCGTACAGCGGGAACGAGATCGATCCCAAAAGCCGCCATAGGACCTAGTAAGCTACGGCTCCACGCGTCTCACTAACTCTTCGATGCGAAATTTTCTGCGAAGTAATCGATTACCTCGGCGGCCTGAGTACCTTGCCGAAAAGCCTTCTGCGCCTCGAAATCGACGCTTGGAATTAGGTGGATGAACTGATCCTCGGCATAGAGGGACATCAGCTTCTCCGGATCCAGGCCGCCTTCCCGCAACCCGGTCATGACATTGGCGGCCTCCAGCGCGGCACCGATCATGACATCGGCCAATTGCACTGCCGGGCTGGTTTTGGAGTCCACCTGACGCACTTCGGTGAGCTTCAATGGGAATTTGAAGCTGGCGATCTCCGACTGGCGAAGCTCGACTTCGCCTTCATGGTCGATGAACCGGCACAACAGATCGTGATAGGTCGCAAGGTTCTTCGATTGGTCGTGTTCGACGCGGTAGGGACCGTCGCTCATCACCTCCATGCGGGTGATCAGCGACTGCAGCACGACGAGTGCCGCATCGGTAGTTACGCCCTCGGTGGCGATCGCCTCTAGGCATTCCGGGGCAGCATATTGGGCCAACGGCCCCAGCGCTTCCGGAAGTTTCTGCCACGCGGTCTTTCGGGCGGCTTCAACCAACGCGCCGAGCGCTTCCGGCGTCTTGTCTTTCACCGCATGCTGGAAGGCTGCCAGAAGAGCCTCGAATTCAGGCTTTCCCAGAACCGTCGGACCTGCCGTCGCCAGGAGGGAGGCCATGCCGTAATTCTGCCCGTCCTCGTAGAAGTCGCAGCCGCGCTCGTAATACCAGGGTTCGACCGCATAATCGCAGAACATGAGGATCAGCAGGAAGCGCTTGTCGCAGACATAGGTCACGGATTTGTACCCGCGCAGGAGCTCGGCGAGGAGGCCGAGCAAGCGCGGGTGATTGCCTGGCCGCCGCGAAAGCGCGCGATATTTGAGCTCATCCGCCTGCACGCGCGGGAGAAACTCCTTGATGAGCCGGGCGGCATCGTCGTCGTCGATGGCGATTGCCGTCGCTCCCTGAAATCGCTGGTCGCGATTGAGGAGATCGAAGCCGGTGTAGCCGCTTTCATCGATGCGATAGCAGTCCATCGTCTGATCAATGCATCGGTGCGCGACCGGCGTGCCGCAATAGATACACGCTCACGGCCGACGCGACGGTCACCACCAGCTCCGCTTCTTCGAAGCTGGGCGGGCGTCCTTCCTGGATGTGGCGACCCTGCTCGGAAGCGAAGCCCCAGAGACGATGGAGCGCGCCATCGAGCGGCGGCGGGATCGTGAGACGCTTGATGATCTGACCGAGGGTTTCGGTACTTCCATCTATTTCGCGCGCAACGCATTCCAGCGCGGCCATTGCGTGCTGCACGGCGCCGGTGACGTCGGCCGACGGCCGTCGGGAAATGTCCTTGAGGGCTTCGTGCACCTCGTTCGCGGCGGTTGGCGTACCGGCCAGCTGCATGGAGGCGACGGCATCACGGGTCGCCAGACCGAAGGCTTCAGAGCCGCGAAAGACAATGCGACCGTCTTCCATCTGCCAGCCGACACCGTTTTCCCGGAAATATTGGGTGAGGCGGCGGCCATATTCGGCCTGTTTGCCGCCCGAATAATCCGCCTTGAGCAGATCCGCATGGATCCGCTCGGCAATGTCGTAGACCTTGAACCAGGGTGCCTCGTCGAGCAGTAGATGGACTTCATGCTCGATGTTTCCCGGGGACCAGTTATTAGGGTCGGGTCGCTTGAGCAGCACCTCGCAGACCGTGTCCCGCATGGAGCCAGGCCCCATGCCAGCCGCGTAACCGAGCATCACGACCGCGGCGCGAACCCCCTCGGGAGCATCCTCCCGGGTGGTGATTTCGACATTGGCGCCGCGAAAGCCATGTCGTTCGGAAAATGAAGCCGAGTCTGTCATGCTGGGGTGATAGCATTGCACGCACGCTGGCGGTCTATAGGAGATGTGGGGAGATGAAGGTCGTCAAGGCCACAGCTGCGGACCTTGCCAGTGTCCTCCGCTGGCTGGAGCAGGAATATGCCGAGGATGGTGAAGGCTTCTGGTGCAACCGGGGAATCATAGAAAGCGCGCTCGAACATGGCGATCTCTGGGTCATTCGCCGCGGCGATGAGCCGATCGCAGTGCAAGTGGGCGACTACGCGCCCGACATTGTGAGCGTCCGCAAAGACTGTCGCCGGCAGGGGCTGGGCGACGCGCTGTTTGCAGCGTCGTTGCAGCGGGCGATCGACGACAATGTGAATGTGCTTTCGATTGAATGCTCGCCGCGAAGCTCCTGGACCTTCTGGCAACGCCACGGCTTCGAGCGGTTCGGTGATTTGGGCGAATGGGGCAGGATCACCGCACGCCGCATTCTACCGCGGTCGTTCGACGTCCCTACCGACCTTCCCTCCGCCGATGTCGAAATCGGCTTTTATCCGGAGACGGCGACCTACGGGCGCGGCGAAGTGCCCGCGATCGTGTCGCATCGCCTGCGCGGTGGGCGCCTCGACGATGGAGCGATCTTACTCGAACGACGGGTCATCGGCCTCACCGATGATGAACCCGAGGGGAAGGATCTCGTCGTCAAGATCGGGGTGGATGGAGAGGTCCGCTGCTTCTGCAAGGCGAAATATGAGGAGGCCGAGGAAGCTGGCGTTACGCGCGATTGGAAGGGCGGCGCCTTCTACATCGACGCCGTTGAGCCCGCCGATGGTTGAGCGCGCGCGAATGTCGGTGGTCGGTCTGCCTGCAGAAATGTCACGACAGGCCGGTACGACGCATGCTGCGGCGACCGTATGATGGTCGACTTCTCCCACATTGCGCTTCAGGATCGAGACGAACCGGTCATTCTGCCATGGCCGGCCTCAGGCAATGCCGGGGCGTTTCTGTCATTTGACCACCCTGCCGAGTGGCGGACCTTCATCGAAGGGCTCGGCATCGACCCGCATATTCCGCAGATCATCCAGGCAAGGTTCGCGCGCGCACAGACGCTTTATCTCCTGGGCTGGATCGATTTTAGCCTTATCAAAGCGGGTGAACTTGCGGCACTGGTCGCGCTCGAGCTCGCCGTCATGGACCGCTACGGAGGCAAGGTTTCCAAGGGCAAACGCAACTTCGCGAACCTGCTCAAGCAAATGGTCGAGGTCGATGGCCTCACCGATGCCGACATTCCGATGGTCACGCGCTGCAACGGGACGGCGATCGGTCAATTGACCGGCTCGACCCATCCCACGCTGGCCGAGCGGCGCAACATGCTGGCGCATGGCGACCCGTTTGATGGCTTTCCGACGGGCGGTCTGCTCGAACTGGTGCGTGACCTGATCGATTACGCCTATCGCGATTTCATTGCGGAGGCCGCCGCCAACGGCGTCCAGGAGCAGCGCTAGATAGAATAGCGGTCGCGGCACCTATGGAGCCAAGCGCCCGTCCGCAGTAGGATACCGTCATGGCTAAATTGAAGTTCTCTTCCGAAGTCGAAATTCCTGACGCGTTGCTGCCGCTCCTTTGCGATGCCTTGCGCTGCAAGCCTGCCGACCTCGAAAAGGAGATCGCCAGGTTTGCGCCCGCGGCGATCCTTGAGTTTCTCGACATGGTCGCCGGTGTCGCGACGCTCGCCAGCGCCGCGGATGTCCGCGAGCGACGCCTCGTCCGGCTCATGTTGACTGCTTATCCGACCGAACCACCTGTTGCGGATGAAGTCGCGCGACTGTTCAACATCACACCGAGTGCGGCGCGAAGCCTCATGCGGGCGACGGCGGCCAAGCACCGTCTGGCCTTGCGCGAGAAGATCGAGCCGGCCCTGAAGCAGGTTATCGTGGACTGTAAGGGCGACGGCAAAGAGCCATACACTGTGGTGATCCTCAATCCGATTCTGGTGGAATTGCTCAATGCCCGTCTGGAGACGTCGACCGATCCTAAGACCCCAGTGCGCCGGACCGGCGACAGCTTGACGCAATATACGATCGACGTCGGTTCCTATAAGTATCTGAAAGACAGCCTCAAATGAGTGAGGCGGCGGATGCCCTCGCAGCTTCCGCACTGGTGCTAGCGATTTTGGCAGCCTTGTTTTCGGTCTGGATGCCCGACGTCGCGGCAGCGATGGCTGAAAAGGGCAGCGCAGACAAAGATAATAATGGGCCACTCAAAACCAGGCTGAAATTGATTGCGCGCACTCGACTATATCCGCTGTTCGCTGCCGCGCTGACCACAGCAATAATCCTCTTGCCGCGATGCTGGGGAATCGTCCGGTCTCCCTGGACGTGCACACCGTGGGATCAATGTCAATATGACGACGTCCAGGCCTTAATGTTGCTGACGGTGCTGCTGCTGATCCTGCTGTGCGTCGCACTGATCGTGCAGATCATGTCGGTGCGGAAGAAATTGGCGGGGCTATAATAGGGTCGAGGATGTGGTTTCCAACGGCCGGGAGAGCTCGACCCTACAGCGGCGTCAAACGTAGAATTTGAAGGGCTGTTTTTCCTCGCCCTTCGCCGAACCCATGGTCAGCACGTCGCCGACCATGCGCGCGAACCGCACGGTGACGGGCAGGCCGTCGTTGAAGTTGCAGCTGTTGTAATTGATCTTGGTGAGGCCCATGATGTCCGCGAGCACGGTACGGATCGCGGGCACCTGATATTTGCTGCGCATGACCGTGATATGCAGGGGGTTGGGTGTTTCCGGGCCGATATATGTGTCGAGCTGCGGAACGTAGCCGGTCGTCCACAGATAGGCGACCCGGTCATCGAGCAACAGCGCGGTGCCGCGTAGCACCGGATAGTCGCCATCCCGGAACAGCTTGGTTTCCCCGCCGGTCGTGCGAATGCGAACACCGATGACGTTCGTACCTTTCGGCGCTGCTTCGCAAAAGGCCTGCCATTCCTCGTCGTTGAAGTAGGTCTGACCGTGGATGAAAAGCTCTTTGGGCGCCTCGCCGTGCAATTCTTTGTAGGTCGCCAGAACGAGCTTCAGCAGATTCTTGGCCGCATCCTTTTTCAAATGAAACTCATGATCGCCGGTCTTCCATGGCCCGTTCGCGCCACGAAAGACCACGCCGTCGCCCTCGTTCAGAAACATCTGTGCCGCGCAGCAGGCGTGGCCATCGGGATCGTCGGGCAGGCTTTTATAGACCATGCCGATATAACAGACGCCGGGGCGCACCGAGCCTAGCCGCCACGGCGGTTTGGGCTGAGTTTTGTAATAGAGTCCGGTCGCGAGATTCCACACGAGGGTCGCGGCATCCTGGGTCTTGCGAAGCGGGTAGCCGGCCTTGTTTAGAAAGGCATGCGGCGCGAGCGTCGTCTCCCGCACCAGCTGGGTCGGCGCGATCGCGAGAAACTCGGCCTTTATGCGCCGATGGAAGTCAGGGACGTCGTTGAAGATGTCTTCGTTGGTCTGATCGATCACCCCAGCAAGCAGCGGCAGACTGGCCTTTGCCTTTTGACGGCGGCCGAAATCGCCCGCCTCCATGGCAAGTCCGGTCCGCTTGGACCCTGGGCGACAGCGTTCGTAGACGATCTCGGGCAAGACGAGCACCCATACATCGACCGACTGCTCCTCATTCTTGAGGTGCTTGCGGACCCGGTCGATGTAGAGCCGCGCGACCTTATCGACCGCCTCGTTTAGATTCTCGATGCGGGTCGCTCGATCGATGTCTGCGAGTTGCAACGACAGGGTGCTGATCTCGTCCGGGTCGAAGGTGATGCCGAACGTCTCTTCCAGACCCGGAAAGTTCGCGAGGTGGAGCCGGTCCTTCTTCTCGCCCTTTCCGGGCGGCGGAACGGCGACGACCTGCATGATGCTGCGCGCCCAGCTCCTAAAATGGCCGATGCCGTCGACCGTGCCGACGACACCGACACGAATTTCGCGGGCCTTTTTGCTCTTCGCGTGCGGGCCGTAGAGGAACAGCCCGTCCTTTGGATGCGGGCTGCGTTCGCCATGGGCAAATTCGAGCGCGGGTTCGTCCAGGTGGTCGACGATGAGCGATGGTTCGGGGAATTTCACGCCTCGCTCTCCTCGTCGTCATTCTCGGGACGTCCAAGCGTGCTGACGTCCGTCTCCTCGTCATCGGCATCGGCTTCGTTCGGTAGCATCGTGCTGACCGGTGACGAGAAAAGGACCGGCGCGGCGTCGATCACCAAGTCATGCTCTGCAGAAAGCCGCAGCCTGATGAAGGCACTGTCCCCGGAAAGCATTTCGAGGAAGGCCAGCATGCGCCCGTGCCACTGTTTGTTGCGCCAGCCCTTGCATATCGATCGCCGGAGCTTGTGCATCTTTTTCGGGTCGTCGATGGCAAGGCCCTCAGGCGTGCCATTGTCGGCCGCAAAGAGTACGCGCGCCTTGAGCTTGATATGCCAAAACGGCCAGGTTGCCGGCAGCGCCGTCACCCCGAACTGCCAGATATGCCCCTTGGCAATGTTGCGCAGCATGGAAGAGCGCCTGTCCCCCTGCTTGCCCCATGGAATACGCGTGCCCACCGGAGCGAGCGCCGGGGACGCGTGAAATCCCACGCTGTTCGAGTAGGAATAGTGGATCAAGCCCCGGATATCGCAGAACTTGAACCACGCCTCCTTGATCATGACCATCAGGAGGTTCGATGCCACCTGACGTTCGATGCCCAGCTTGGGCAGACCTTCGTCGAGAAATTTCAGGAGCGCGATGGATCGCTTCACCCGGAAGCGACCGATTTCCTCGAACGCCTCATCAATTTCAGCCTGCTCAGCAAAGCTGAGAAATCCGCGTCCCTGGATCGCGGTCGGATAGGGATAGCGAGCGAGCGCGCGTTTCAGCTGGTCAGGATCGGAAGCACCGCTGGGTTCGTAATAGTAGATCGTGTCAGGCGCCTCGGTGACGCGGAGCCAATTGGACGTGAGCCGTTCCGGTTGGTTGATGAGTGGGATCGCGCCGCGTCGCCGGAACAGTTCCCAATTTGGGTTGATGCGCACGGCGTCCGCATGGCGGGGGACCTTCTGCCGCCGGAGCGCGTCCAGGAGCAACATCAACCCCTCGCCCCATCCGCGAACGAAATCGACAGCAACCGTGTCGCCGATGCCTTTGACCTTGCGGCCTGCTTCAAGTCGCAGCGGAAGGATAAACCGCTTGTCGCCGCGACGCTCGGCCACGTCGAGCGCAATGTCGATATCGTCCTGGACGAGAGGATCGTCGAGAGTCGCGTTCTTGCTGACGAGCAGAACCTTGGCGGCTCGGTTCTCTAGTGCCTGGTTGATTTCTCGGCGCCAGCGATCGCCTGGTTCCAGCGTGAGAATGTCGGCGAAAACCTGATAGCCCTCGGCTTCCAACTTCGGTGCAAGCCAGAGCGCGAACTCATCGTCGATCGGCGAGGATTTTATGATGAAGAGGGTGTCGCGCTCAGTCGATGCCGCGGCGGCGTTCGATGCCGGCAGCAACTTCGCGAGCGTATGAGGAATAGCGGCCTGCTTTGGGAGCGCGTCGGCCACGGCTCCGGTGATCAGGTTTTTCAGGACCGCGCTACTCTGCTGCCAGAGCTTCGGGTGGGCCGTTTCGATGTCTGGATATTTGCGCAGCAACGACTCGAGATCCTGCGGGCCGAAGAGGTCGCCGGGACTGATGAGCGCTGGGCCGATGACCTCACCTAATTGCGTCTTGTTGGCCGGGGTGAGCGCCGCCGATGTGGCAAGGATGTATCGCTTGGGCTGAAGCGCATCGATCGACGCACGCTCAGACTTCATTTTCGCCTTCAACTTGGCGAAGCCGGACCGATAATAGTGCTTGGCCTGCAAGATCACATTGCCATCTGCAGCAGCGTGTCTGCCGTCCATCCCATCGTCGGGTCCGTCGGGGAACGCCTCGAAGCGGATACCCAATTCCCGACCGAGTAAATCCCGGGTCAGATCCTCGAAATCGGCAGGAGAGAGCGACGAGAAATCATAGGTCATGTTCTTTAATTGTCCGCGACCCCATCTTCGTGGTCAAGTAGAACAGAATGAGGGGAAAACCGGCATTCGATCGTCGCGATCAATCCAATTTGGACGGAATTTCCTTGGAGCTTCGTCGCGGCTCGGTGGCCTCCGCGGTTGAGAGCAACTGCGGGCTGTGCGAACTATCGTGGCGGGGGGAATCGGCATGACGTGGCAGCAAATACTCGGCCGATCGGTCCGATTTCGCAAAGACGGCGCAGCGTAATGGCCAGGTTCAGTCACTATCAGACGCTCGATCCCTCAGCATATCAGGTTTCCCGCGAGCTGTTCGATCGCGCGGATCGCGAACCGCCCTCTATGATGACATTCATATTCCGGTGGATGGGATTCAACGGATGGATGGCGGCCGTCACGGGATGTGAGCGGGACTACGAAATGATCAACGCGCTTGCGGCCGAACCGCGTATGATCGCGGCATATGATCAGCTTTTGGTCGATCGTCCGGACTTCAAGGTCGAGGTCGACGCATTCGCCGCGAACTGGCCGGTGCTCAATGTCGCGCACGTCCGCGCCAAGCTCGGCTTCGATGCTTTTCGACGCTACGACCGCGCAGCGTTATTGATTGAGTGCGACGCTCAACAGGTGAAGCGGCAGCCTGTGGGATGGGTGGCCGGCGCCACGGCAAGTTGGGAACAGCTGTTGCGCACGATCTATCAAGTTCGTTGCAACCTGTTTCACGGCGAAAAGTCGGAGCAAGCCGCACGTGATCGGGATCTCGTTTTCGCGTCCGACAGCATCTTGAAGCATTTCCTGGCCGGAGCGGGCTGCCTCGAATGGCATGATGTGTGAGTAGCCTGGCGCTCTGGACGGTCGATAAGACCGTAGCTCTGACCGGCGAGCGCCGGCACCGGCACAAGGGCAAGCCCATCGCGCCGACATTTGTAGCGCCGGCGCTGGTGCCGCATATCCAATTCGGTCCAACGGCATTGGCTGCAGCGATCGCGCGGACTGCAACGCTTCGGGCCGCGCCACCGGCGGCGCTAGCCAGACTTGCCACCAGCGTGCTTAGCGACGTCGAGATGCTGATCGCTGATGGCACTGGATTCTCGCTCTCGCCCCTGCTGTCGATGTTTGTGGACGTGGAGCAAACCCACTTCGCTGGCCGGGTCGGCGCAGGCATCACCGACCTATACATGAACGCGCTGGGCTATAGCTGGCGCGACAACGCAATGAGCCTTTCGTCATCACTTAAGCCGCATGGCGATTTCCTTTATGGTGACGGCAACGCAAGTGGTCACGGCGTCGTGCTTGCGGAGGCGCGGGGGTCGTTTGCCGCCAAAGTCAGCGACGCGTCGATGGCGCGTGCGGCCGAGCAAAAATACCTCCGCCAAGTGAGACCCTATATCGGTAAGCCGTCCGCCCACGGCGACGTCGTGCACGGATATGCACTGGCCTTCGGATCACGACCGGGCACCAGCAGTAGCTTTCTCCGAGTGTCACAAACGCGTCGGCCAAAGCCACACCCGAGTGTCGCACCACCACCCGGTGTGAGCACGTCGATGGTCGCTGCCTCGTTGGCCATGGCGACCCATCGCTCCAATTTCATTATGATGCAGGCGCTGCCGGTCGTCGAATGGATCGACTGGCTTGGTGGTGCGCGTGAGATTCCACCGGACGCGGAGCCCTTACACTTCGTTCGCTTTGGCTATGCCGGGCGGAGCTTTCTCGCGAGCACGCTGCCTCTGCTACCGCGGGACCTTCTCTATTGGCATCATCATGACTGGATTGATTTCCCGTTACGCTTGCTCTGGCGAGATTGGCCACCGCGCGGCATCGGCCTCGACTGGTTTGTCATGGAGGAGACGGCGGCGCTTGGATTTCTCAACGCGCTGTCGGGACGAATTCGAGCCGGAGAACGGGGTCAATTCGGCGCGTTTGAGCTTCCGATCGGCGAAATCGTTGGGTTCGGAACGCGTGACGGCGATGATTTTCGTGGTGGGCGGCGCGAAGATTACGACTTCGCTCTTTTCCGCGACGGTTTGGCGCTGATCTCTGGACCTCCTCCTAAAAAGATCGGAGACATCCTGACCTGGAATCCGAAATTCGGGATCAGCTGAAGGCAGGAAGATTTCTGCCGGACGCGAAAGCGGGGCTCACCAGCCGAGCGAAACACTAACGCTGGCTGCGCCACCGCCCCCTGCGTTGGTGCAGGCTTCGGAGGCGCGCTCGCGCGAGCGCTCGATGGCCCAGCTTTCGTTGGAATAGGGTCGCGGAACCAAGACCGTGGCGATGCTAATTCCGCCTTCGGGATGCTCGGTGCGGAACAGCAGTTCCACGAACTCTTCGTCGTCGATATTTCGTTGCCCGGGATCACCGATGAACATGACCGTTTCTGTCACGATTTAATCTCCCTCATCGCTGCAATGCCGCTTTGCGAACTTTTGTAGGGACTTGGGAGCGCCGTCCGCTGATGCAATCCCCTGACCCTTCTATCATTCACCGCACCATGAAGTGGCGATTACGATCCGCAAGGACACCGCATGGGGCTTCTATCGAAGGGCCACATTTCACCTCAAGCGCCCTGAAAGTTGCCTGTCGGCTACCGGCCCAAAAAGCGCCGGCATGACAATCGCTTCAACTTGTCCCTACTACGCTACGACCACAGTTCGTGGTCGCACCTCCGACTTCGCCTCAGCGAGCAACAGGCTACTCTGGGGTTCGCATGATGGACTACGCCAGCATGCGAACCTTCGGCTCGCGATCCCAGTGCCGCGCAGGGGCGATAGCGGAGAATTCCGCGTTGGGCACCACCCCCGCATCGATTTCCAGGCCAAGCCTGTCGAGAATGTGCTCTTTGGTAGCCGGACAGTACCCGATCGTCTTGCAGTGCCCGTAGGCGTCCATAAACCACTGCTGCGCCGCGCCGTCCTTGGCGAGTTTCTTCGCCTGGTCGGGCATGACCGCGCAAGCGACTGCGTCGAATAGAACCGAAGGCGATCCGGCAAGCTGCCCGTCGGCCTTCATCTTCCCACCCTTCAAGGTAAGTTCGCCGATCTTGGGAGCGACGAAAAAGGCGGTGCCGCCCGCAGCTTCAATCGCCTTCTTCAATCCGTCTAGCGCGGCCTTGTCCGATCCCGCATCGAACAACACACCGACCTTGCGGCCCGTCATTGGCGGCTGACCCTGCTTAACGATCGACAGCTTGTCCGACGGCGGAAGGTCTTGCGCTTTGACTACCGCCTGGGCGGCAGGGGGCAGCGGCATCGCCAGCCCCTCAGCCACCCGTTTCGCTAGCGTCTCGTCGACGTTGCGTAGCTGCGAGATCATCCGCAGGCGAACGTGCTCAAGTTCGACCTTGGACAGTTCGAACACAAACGCCGATGCGATGTGGGCCTGCTCTATGTCGGTCTGCGAGGCGAAGAACATGCGTGCCTGGCTGAAATGATCGGCGAAGCTCTCGGCCCGCACGCGCAGCTTTTCGGAGGCGTCATTCTCTTCGCCGGAATGGCGGAAGCTGGTGAAGCCGGTGGCGGGCAATTCGCGCGGTCCGGCGTCCTCGTTCGCCTCCGCCAGGCTGTTGGGTTCATAATTGGCGCGGCCCTTGGGGACCATGGTTTGCATCATCCCGTCGCGGTTCATATTGGCGAACGGGCAGCGCGGCTGATTGATTGGGATCTGGAAGAAGTTCGTCGTGCCGAGACGCGACTTTTGCGTATCGAGATAGCTGAACAGGCGGCCCTGGAGCAGCTGATCGTTGGTGAAGTCGATCCCCGGGACGACATTGTGCGGCAGGAACGCCACCTGCTCCGTCTCAGCAAAGAAGTTATCCGGCCAGCGGTTGAGCACCATGCGGCCGATCACCTGCAGCGGTACGAGCTCTTCCGGGATGATTTTGGTTGCATCCAGCACATCGAACGGGAGTGCGTTCGCGGTTTCCAGATCAAAGGCCTGGATCGCGAACTCCCATTCGGGGAAGTCGCCGTTCTCGATTGCTTCCCACAGGTCCCGGCGCTGATAGTCTGGATCGGCGCCCGAGATCTTGACCGCCTCGTCCCAAGTGGTCGACTGCGTGCCGAGCAGCGGCCGCCAGTGAAACTTCACGAAGGTGGATTCGCCCGCCTCATTGAAAAAGCGAAAGGTGTGGACCCCGAAACCTTGCATGGTGCGGAACGAGCGCGGAATCGTGAAGTCCGACATCTTCCACAGCAACATGTGGGCGCTTTCAGGCATCAGTGACACGAAGTCCCAGAAGGTATCGTGCGCGCTTGCCGCCTGCGGAAACATGCGATCGGCCTCGGGCTTTACCGCGTGGACCAGGTCGGGAAATTTGATGGCGTCCTGAATG